>ENA-ORNQ01001653-ORNQ01001653.1-human-gut-metagenome-genome-assembly--contig:-NODE-1653-length-16918-cov-5.522920_pt1 | contig 16918 bp, 13 predicted proteins | sample MGYA00242116_ERZ509024 | MGnify/ENA primary metagenome ERZ509024 (study PRJEB26280, sample SAMEA2338697) | human gut metagenome | biome: human gut; feature: human-associated habitat; material: faeces...
GGCGGCGCCCCGCTCCGTGCCATCCGGCTCATCAATGATGCGGATGTCCGCGCCGAGAAGACGCAGCTTGCCGACGAAGTTTTCGTAGCCGCGCTCGATGAACTGGATATCCTCCACGAGCGTGACTCCTCTGGCGCAGAGGCCCGCGATGACCATCGCCGCGCCCGCGCGCAGGTCGCACGCGTCCACGGAGGCGCCGCGCAGCGTTTCCACGCCCTCAACGACCGCCACGCGGCCGTCCACGGTCACGGCCGCGCCCATTTTGCGCAGCTCGTTGATGTATTTATACCGGTGATCCCAAACGCCCTCGGTGATGACGCTCGTCCCCTCCGCCACCGCGAGCGCCACGCCGATCTGCGGCTGCATATCGGTCGGGAAGCCGGGGTACGGCTGGGTCTTGACGTTGGCGCGGCGGAGACGCCCCGTCGAGCGGACGAGGACGGATTCGCCGTATTCCTCCACCGTGACGCCCATTTCGCGGAGCTTCGCGGTGATGCAGTCAAGGTGCTTGGGAATGACGTTTTTGATCAGGACTTCTCCCCCGACGGCGGCGGTGGCGGCCATGTAGGTGCCGGCCTCGATCTGGTCGGGGATGATGGTGTAGGTGCCGCCGTGGAGCTGCTCCACGCCGTTGACCTTGATGGTGTCCGTACCGGCGCCGCGAACGTCCGCGCCCATGGAGTTGAGGAAGTTGGCAAGATCGACGATGTGCGGCTCGCGCGCCGCGTTTTCGATGATCGTGCGTCCCTCGGCGAGCACGGCGGCGATCATAATGTTCATCGTCGCGCCGACGGAGACCTTATCGAGATATACGCTCGCGCCGCGCAGCCGTCCGCCGGGGACGTGCGCGGTGATGAAATCGGAAATATCTACCTCCGCGCCGAGGGCGTTCATGCCCTTGACGTGCTGGTCGATCGGCCGGACGCCGAAGTTGCAGCCGCCCGGCATCGTCGTGCGGGCAATGCCAAACCGGCCGAGCATCGAGCCGACAAAATAGTACGACGCGCGGATCTTGCGCATGCGGTCATAGTCCGCGCCCATCCAGGTGGCGTTCGTCGCGTCGATCTCCACGGTGGAGCGGTCGATCTGCTCGACCTTCGCGCCGAGCGATTCGAGTATGAGCAGCAGCGCCTCGGTATCGCTGATCTGGGGCAGGTTTTCAATGCGGCATTTGCCGTTTACCATGAGCGCCGCCGGAATGATGGCTACCGCCGCATTCTTCGCGCCGCTGATCTCCACTTCGCCGTGCAGACGGTTGCCGCCTCTGATTCTATATCTTTCCAAGTGTTGACTCCTCCTGACGCGCATCCGGGGTCGGGGTCACCCTTTGCCCATAGATACACGGCAATTTTATCATAGCGCGGAGAAAAACGCAAGTCTTACTCCCCGGCGAGGATGTGCTCCGCCTGCAGCGCCGCGATGGCGGTTTTGCCGTCAGAGATCTCGCCGCGCTTTACCATGGCGAGGAGCTCCGAAAACGGGATCTTTACGAGATCAAGGAACTCGCCCTCGTCGGGATGCGCCTCGCCGCGGGAGAGGTCGAGCGCAAGATAGATGTACAGCCGCTCGCTCGAAAAGCCGGGGGACGAATGATACGCGCCGAGCGGCACGATGCGTCCGGCGGTGAAGCCGGTCTCCTCGCCAAGCTCGCGCACCGCGCACACGAGCGGGTCCTCGCCGCGCTCGAGCTTGCCGGCAGGCGCTTCGAGCAGGTGCTCGCCGATGGGATAGCGGTACTGACGCACGCAGTAGGCATTGCCCTCGCCGTCCACCGGGAGAATGCACGCCCCGCCCGGATGCTCCACGATCTCGCGGAACGCCTCCGAACCGTCCGGCAGGCTCACGCGGTCGAGACCGACGTTGATGATGATCCCCTCATAGGTATTGAGGCGGCGCAGCTTTTTCTCCGTATAGTCCATGGATGATCTCCTTTTTTCTTTCGTATCAAGGTATTCTACCACGCCTCTCCCGGCTTTTCCAGCTTTTTTCACTGTTTATCGGCGGCGGAGGGGCGTATAATGGGGAAAAACCGCGATTTGGGGAGGCTGTTATGCAGAACAAAGCAGAAAACGAACGGGCGCTCGCGCTGCGCGTGCCGGGGCACCCGGGCCTTTCGGACGCCAAAAAGCTCGTTTTCGCCGCGCTCGGCGGAAGAAACTGGGGCATGCTGGAGATCGAGATCATCGCCGGGCGGGAGGAGAGCCTGCTGCTCGCGCGCCCGGCGAGCGGCGTTTACCTGTCGCGCGAGGTGCTCTCCCGGCTCGCTGCGCGCGGGCGCTGAAATTCTCTCTTTTTCGCTCTTGACAGGTATGGTATAATACTTTTACTGCCAAAGCGGAGGAGGTGGAAGGCCATGCCGAAAAAAGAAGGGATCAAGGAGATCGCTTCCAACCGCAAGGCGTTCCACGACTACTTTGTGCTGGAACGCTTTGAAGCGGGCATCGAGCTGTTCGGAACGGAGGTAAAATCCATCCGTGCCGGGCAGGTGAATCTGAAGGACAGCTACTGCACGATCCGGGAAGGCGAGCTTTTCGTGCGCGGGATGCATGTGAGCCCTTACGAAAAGGGCAACATCTTCAACCGCGACCCGGTGCGCATCCGGCGGCTGCTGATGCACAAGCGGGAGATCCGCAAGCTCGGCGAGCGCGTGGCGCAGGACGGCGTGGCGCTCGTGCCGCTCTCGCTGTACTTCAAGGACAGCCGCGTCAAGGTGGAGCTCGGTCTCTGCAAGGGCAAAAAGCTGTACGACAAGCGCGATTCGGACGCCGAGCGCAACGCGAAGCGGGACATGGACCGCGCCATGAAAGAAAGGAATTTCAAAGAATGAATCCTGTTGTGACCATCGAAATGGAAAACGGCGGCGTTATCAAAGCCGAGCTTTACCCCGAGATCGCGCCGGAGAGCGTTCGCAACTTTATCTCCCTCATCAACAAGGGCTTTTACGACGGGCTGATCTTCCACCGCGTCATCCCCGGCTTTATGATCCAGGGCGGCGACCCGGAGGGCACCGGCATGGGCGGCCCCGGCTACCACATTTACGGCGAGTTCCGCGGCAACGGCTTCCAGAACGATCTCAAGCACAAGCGCGGCGTTTTGAGCATGGCCCGTTCCATGTACCCCAACAGCGCCGGCAGCCAGTTTTTCATCATGCATGAGGACGCCCCGCATCTCGACGGACAGTACGCCGCGTTCGGCGCCGTCACCGAGGGCATCGAGGTCGTTGACCGGATCGCCGGCACGCGCACAGACCGCAACGACCGTCCCATGGAGCCGCAGGTCATGAAAAAGGTCACCGTGGAGACCTTCGGCGAGGAATATCCCGAGCCGAAGAAAAGATAAAAAGATACAGGAAAAGATTTTCTGAATCTTCCTTGTCCCAAAGAATAAGGAGCAATTTATTCGGATTTATTCCTTATTCCAAAAAGAAGGGGTCCTCAAGGGGGAACATGGTTCCCCCTTGAAGTTGCCTCGCCGAAGGCGACTCTGCCGTTTCCGCAGAAACGGCGGCAACTATGGGGGCGTACCGGTTTCGACGGGGATGCGGAGATTGGAATAGCGGGCGGATGCGCCTACCATCCTTAAAATGGGCAATTATAAATTAAAGAACAACGATAACGTTGCTCTGGCCGCGGCTTAAGCCGTGACCCGTCCTCTCCGGGAGTGCCTCGGCCCGGAAGCGGGGCGTCGATGAGAGGCGGACGTGAGCGCGCAAAGCTTTGAGCGCGCCATGCATAATGAAGCTACCCGACTTGCCGTCTTGACGTTTGGCCGGTAACGAGGGAAACAGGGATGCGGAATCCCAAAACAAGCGTCTGCGCCCGGAGAAGTTCCCTTTGAAGCGTTTTCGGACAGGAGTTCAACTCTCCTCGCCTCCACCACGTCAAAACAACACCATGAGGTCATCCGCCGCCGCAAGCGGCGTCCGATCGACCGATGGTGTTGTTTTTCCTTTCCAAATCGAACCCGCTGCGCCGGGTTTGATCTCCGGCATTTTCTTTGCATACAAATCATGGGAGCGGGCGGATCGACTATGAGAAAGATACTTTGTCTGCTGAAAAAAGAGCTTATGCTCACAATATCGGTTTTGATGGCATGTCTATCGCTCTTTCTTTCAAAACCCGGCGTTGAAACGCTCAGGAGCATCGACTGGCACACTCTGGCGATCCTTTTCATGATGCTGACGGTGCTGGAGGGTTTCAAAAAAGAAAACATTTTTCAGCCGGTTTTGAGGTTTTCCGAAAAGATCACTTCCATGGTCGGGATCTCGTTCTTTTTAATTTTCGGTGTGTTCTTTTCCTCCATGTTCGTGACGAACGATGTATCGCTGATCGTTTTCGTGCCGCTGACGATCCTTCTCTTCCGTACGGCAAAAAAAGAACCGTATATTCTGCCGGTCATCTCAATGGAAAATATAGCGGCGATCCGCGGTTCCTTGCTGACCCCTTTTGGCAGTCCGCAGAACCTGTTTCTGTTTGAGCAGTCCGGCATTTCCGCCGGAAAGTTTATGCTTCATATGCTGCCGCTGTGGCTCTCCTCCGCAATTCTTCTTGGCGGGTTCATCTTCTTTCTGTACCGAAAGGATCCTCACGAAAGGATCTCTTTGCTCGGAAGCTCCGGAGAAGCATGGAAGCCGGAGCGGAAAAAGCACAGAATTATCTACGTTGGGCTGTTTGCGCTGACTGTTGCAACGGTCGTCTCCCGAACACCGTATTGGCTGGCTGCCGCCGGGATCGTTCTCGCCGTTATTCTGCTTTTTGACCGCGCCGTACTGAGGAAAACGGACTATGTCCTGCTGGTCACCTTCTTCTGTTTCTTTGTCTTTTCATCGCAGATCACTGCGAACAAGACGATCTCGCACTTTCTTACCAACGCCGTTGCCGGCCACGAGTATTTCTGGGGGATCGGTTTGAGCCAGATCATCTCCAACGTACCGGCTTCCATTGTCCTTTACCCTTTTACCGATAATCTGGCCGCCCTCCTGTACGGTGTGGATACGGCAGGTCTGTGCTCCGTCATCGGTTCCCTCGCCTCGGTCATCAATTACAGGCTTTATGTGCGCTCTTACCCGGGGCAAGGCGGGAGGTTTATGAAAGTATTTACGCTTATCAGCTGGGCATTTTTCCTGATCGTGGTCATTCCCGGCTACTTTCTTTCAAAGTACTGGCTGATTTAGTATACCATCTGCCCACCTCCGTGCGGTGGATCTCCCCTGTGCAGGGTCTCCGTTTTCCTGCACGGGGGTTTTTTGTTTGCATGAGAGTCTGCAAGCCGTTCATAAATTGTTTACGCTCCGCCGGTTGACTTTCGGGGTACGGCAGATTATAATCGCAAATATTCTAATATTAGAGCTTCTATTTTTGGAGGTTTTTATGGCAGAGCAGAATTTCACCGCTTCGCAGATGTTCCGCAACGCGAACCGGTTTATTGAAGCATACCATGCCGCATTGCAGCCGGTCTGCCGGGATACCGGCCTGCCGCCGATGGCGGTCGATATTCTGATGTTCTTCGCCAACAATCCCGAAAGCGGCACGGCAAAGGACGTCTGCCAGTGCCGCGGCTTCAAGTCCGGCATTGTGTCCGTCCACGTGGACCGGCTCGTGAACGAGGGGCTTCTCTCGCGCCGGGAGGCCCCCGGCGACCGCCGGAAAACGCGGCTCGTGTGCACAGACGCGGCGGCGGAGATCGTAGAGCGCGGACGCGCGCTGCAAAAGGCCTTTGCGCAAAAACTGGTGGACGGGCTGTCGGAGGCGGATGTTGCCGTATTCCACAGCTGTCTGGCAGCAATAGGCGACAACATAGAGGACATCCGCAAAAACGGACTTTTCCCGGAGAACAGGAGATAACGATGCTGAAACTAATAAAGAATATGCGCCGGAAGGAAAAGGAGATGGCGCTGCTCTGTCTGGTGTTCGTCGTGGTGCAGATCTATTTTGATCTTCGTCTGCCGGACTATATGACGGAGCTCACGATGCTGATCAAAACGTCCGGCACAACGGCGGACATTGCCGCTGTCGGTCTCAAAATGCTCGGCTGCACGGCGGCAAGCGCGGTGCTTGCGATCGCGTGCGGCTTTCTCGCCGCAAAAACTGCGTCGGGATTCAGCTTTGCGGTGCGCGAAAAGCTCTTCCGCCATGTGATGGACATCGGCAGCGAGGAAATGCAGGACTTTTCCATTCCGAGCCTTATCACCCGCACGACGAACGACATCACCCAAATTCAGATGATCATCGCCATGGGCCTTCAGATGATGATCAAGGCCCCCATCATGGCGGTGTGGGCAATCATCAAGATCCTCGGCAAGAGCTGGGAGCTCTCCGCCGTGACCGCGGCGTTCGTCGTCGTGCTGTTCACAACGGTACTGCTCATTATGGGCTCGTGCATTCCCCGTTTCCGTCTTGTGCAGAAAATGACGGATAAAATCAACCGCGTGGCGCGCGAAAATCTGACCGGCATCAACGTGGTGCACGCCTTCAACGCGGAGGAGTTCCAGAACGAAAAGTTTGACGGTCCCAGCCGCGGCATGATGGATCTCCAGATGAAAAACCAGAAGCTCTTTGCGCTGGTGCAGCCGTCGATGTCGCTCGGAATGAACGGTCTGGCGCTTGCGATCTACTGGGTCGGCGCCGCGCTCGTGAACAGCATTGCCGTAACGGACATGGCCGCGCGCCTTACCATGTTCAGCGAAGTGCTCGTATTCAGCACATATGCGACGTATATCGTCATGTCGTTCATGATGCTCGCCATGATCTTCATGCTGCTGCCGCAGGCGCAGGTGTCCGCGGAGCGCATCAACGAGGTGCTCGACCGCAAAGCCTCCATCCGCGAGGGCAGCGTCCAAACCGGCGCGGAGACCGGAACGGTGGAGTTCCGAAACGTTTCGTTCCGCTACCCCCATGCCTCCGGAGACGCGCTGACGAACATTGATTTCAAGGTAAACCGCGGCGAAACGCTCGCGATCATCGGCGCGACCGGCAGCGGCAAGACAACGCTCGTCCAGCTCATCCCCCGCTTTTACGACGCGACGGAGGGCGCGGTGCTCATCGACGGCGTGAACGTGAAGGACTATTCCTTCGACGCGCTCTACGATAAGCTCGGCTATGTCACGCAGAAGGCCGTTCTCTTCTCTGGAACGGTGCGCGACAACGTACTCTTCGGCGAGAGCGCTGCCGGAAGCGACAGTGAAAACCTTGAGAGCGCCATTGCGCTTTCGCAGGCAAAGGAGTTTGTGGATAAGCTGCCGGATGGCACGAACTACGAGATCGAGCAGCTTGGCCGCAACGTGTCCGGCGGGCAGAAGCAGCGCCTTTCCATCGCCCGCGCGCTGGCGCGAAAGCCGGAAATCCTGGTCTTTGACGATTCGTTCTCGGCGCTCGATTACCGGACGGACGCGAAGCTGCGCGAGGGTCTGAACCGGGAGCTGCATGATGTGACGAAGATCATCGTCGCCCAGCGCATCAGCACGATCCGCCACGCCGAAAAGATCCTCGTTCTCGACCGCGGCGAGATCGTCGGCATGGGAACGCACGACGAGCTTATGCAATTCTGCAAAGTGTACCGCGAGATCGCAACATCGCAGCTGAGCGCCGCGGAGCTCGCGTAAGGAGGGACGGAAATGAAACGAACCAATAAAGCAAACGGCATCCGCTCCGCGGTGCCGCGCCTTACGGACTATATGCGCTCAAGCATGGGCGTCATCATCCTGGCGCTGATCCTCGCCGCGCTCAGCGCGGTGATGACGATCCTCGGGCCGAACCAGATCGGCCGGATCGCCACGCTGATGTCGGACGGCCTCACCGGAAACATCGATCTCGCGGCGATCGCCAAAGTCGGCATTTTCCTTGCTGTCATCTATGTACTCAGTGCAGTTTTCAGCTTTATCCAGCACTACACGATGTCTGTCGTCACGCTGAAAATGTCCTACCGCATGCGCGGCGAGCTTTCCGCCAAGATCAACCGCGTGCCGCAGAAGTATTTCGGCACGACCTCGCAGGGCGACATTCTCAGCCGCATCACAAACGACGTTTCCACCCTGCAGCAGGGACTCACGAACAGCCTGCCCACGATCATCAGCGCGGCCACGCAGTTTGTCGGCTGTCTTCTTATGATGTTCGTCACCGAGTGGCGGCTCGCGCTCGCCTCCATCGGCGTGACGATCCTCGGCATGCTGCTGACGGTGCTGATCCTGTCCAGATCGCAGCGGTATTTCGCCGCGCGGCAGAAAAGTCTCGGCGCGCTGAACGGGTATGTGGAGGAAATGTACTCCGGGCATGAAGTCGTGCGGCTCAGCCGCGCTGGGCGGAAGATCGGCGCGCAGTTCGATACGCTCAACGCCGCCGTTTACGACGCAAACTGGAGATCGCAGTTTCTCTCCGGCATGATGCAGCCGCTTATGAACATTGTCGGCAACATCGCCTATGTCGCGGTGTGCGTTCTCGGCTCGATCCTCGCGATGAACGGCACGATCGAGTTCGGCGTGATCGTCTCGTTCATTCTGTATGTCCGGCTTTTCACCTCGCCGCTGACGCAGATGGCGCAGGGCATGACGAACATGCAGACCGCCTCCGCCTCCGCGCACCGCATCTTCGATTTTCTCGAAAGCGAAGAGATGCCCGACGAGAGCGAAAAGACCGCGAAGCTCACCGATGTGCGCGGCAGGGTCTGCTTTGACCACGTCCGGTTCAGCTATCCAAGTGACCCGGACAAGATCATCATCTGGGACTTTTCCGCCGAGGTGCTCCCCGGACAGAAGGTCGCCATCGTCGGCCCGACCGGCGCGGGCAAGACCACAATGGTCAATCTTCTCATGCGGTTCTTTGAGATCAACAGCGGCAGCATAACGATCGACGGCGTACCCATCTCCGATATGCGCCGGGAGGATGTACACGGTCTCTTCAGCATGGTTTTGCAGGACACCTGGCTCTTTGAGGGAACGGTGCGGGAGAATCTTGTGTACAACATGGAGGGCATCACCGATGAGCAGCTCGAAGCGGTCTGCCGCGCGTGCGGGCTCGACAAGCTCATCCATTCGCTGCCGCAGGGGTTTGATACGGTGCTCTCCGAGAGCGCCGGCATTTCCGCCGGGCAGAAGCAGCTTCTCACCATTGCCCGCGCTATGCTGCAAAATGCGCCCATGCTGATCCTCGATGAGGCGACCTCCTCCGTCGATACCCGCACGGAAGTTCTGATCCAGCGGGCCATGGACGAGCTCACAAAGGGGCGTACCAGCTTTGTGATCGCGCACCGCCTGTCCACGATCAAAAACGCGGACAAGATCCTCGTCCTGCGCGACGGCGACGTGGTCGAAAGCGGCACGCACGAAGAGCTCATGCAGCGCGGCGGCTTCTACGCCGAGCTCTATAACAGCCAGTTTGACGAGGCATCCTGACTTCTTTCTCCGTTTGAAACGGAAAGACGCAGGTTCCCGATCTGTAAACAGCACCCCATTTGTTAGCGTCGATTGACAAGGGCACACGCGGTTCTGCCGGGCGGAAATGCCCTCATACTGCGTCAAAGCCCTTGAGAATACACAAAGTATTCTCTGCGGCCTTTTCCTTGTCTGCGAGCATTTCTGCTCCGGCAGAACTGCTTCGCATCGGACAGCCTTGGATTTTCGAGGGATTTTTGTTCTTTTGGACGCAGGCGGGCTGTCGCCCGCCAAGGAGAAAAGGGCAAAAAGCACCGAAAAGGCTGGCTGTCCGACGTGCGTGCTCTTGTTAATCGACGCTAGACAAGTACGATAAAATACTTGTACTAAGGAATGGGGTGCTGTTCCATACGACACTTGCGGGATTTTCTCTTATTTCACGAGAGCGGCGACCTGCTCGGCCATGGTGGGAACATCGCATTTCCCGGTGCGGATGGCCTCCAGAATGACCTCCGGCGAGGCCGGGACTTTGTTGATGCGCACGCCGACAGCGCGGGAAACGGCGTTCAAAATCGCCGGGGTGATCGGCACGGTGGCAACCTCGCTCACGCCCTTCGCGCCGTAAGGCCCGATGGGTTCCGGGTCTTCGATGAGAATGAGCTTGTAGCGCGGCGTGTCCTCCGCCTTCGGAAGCCCCATCTGCCCGTAGAGCTTTTTGACCGGGTAGCCGTTTTTTGTCGGGTGGCCCTCGGTGAGCGCATATCCCTGTCCCATCGACACGCTGCCCTGCATCTGGCCTTCGATAATGCGCGGATTGATCGCGCGGCCGACATCGTGCGCGGCGATGACCTTGAGGAGCTTTACCTTGCCCGTGGCGGTATCCACCTCGACGATCGCCGCCTGCGTCGCGTAGGCGTAGGCCGGGAAGTTGCGGTACTTTACGCCCTTTTCCTCCGCGCCCTTGAAATTTCCGATGGCGAAGCACTCCGGCGCACGGAAGTAGTATTCCGCGTACCGGCTCTCGCCCGGCTGCGGCGGGTTCTCTTCCAGCTCCTTCTGCAGAAGGCGGCACGCTTCGTACACTGCGCGCCCGTCGCAGAGCGTCTGGCGCTCGGACACGCTCTCGCCGGTCGGGATCGTGATGTCCGTATCGCCGATGACGATGTCGATATCCTTCATATCCATGCGCAGCGTTTCCGCCGCGATCTGCACCATGGCGGTGCGGAAGCCCTGTCCCATGTCCGTGCCGGAGACGATCATATGGAGCTTGCCGTCGCCGTCGAGCGTCAGCCTGCACGCGCCGTCGTCAATGAAAATGCCCTTGCCGATACCGGAGTTTTTGAATCCGGACGCCACGCCCCAGCCAAGGGCCTTCGTTCCGTTCGGGTACTGCCCCTCGTATTCCTTGAGCGCTTCCTTGACCGCCTTTTCGCACAGGTCGATCGTATCGTGCATGCCCATGCTGCTCTCAAGCAGTTCTCCGCCGACGGAGTAGCTGCCCGGGTACACGGCGTTGCGCCGCCGCAGCTCAAAGGGATCGATGCCGAGCTTTTCGGCCATTTCGTCGAGCGCCGTTTCGATGGAGATTGCGGCCTGATTGATGCCGTAGCCGCGGAACGCGCCGCCCTGCAGATTGTTATCGCGGATGCAGCGGGCATCCACGCGGACGTTCGGAATGATGTACGGCCCGCCGGACATCAGACAGCCGGTCATGAGCGTACCGTAGCTCTCGGCCTCGTAGGGGCCGCCGTCGGAGAACATGAAGCTGTCGAGATACCGGAACCTGCCGTCCTTCGAGAAGCCGATCTCATAATCCGTGTGGTATCCGTGCCGGCGGGTCGTGACGATCATGTCCTCCTGCCGTGTGAGTGTTACCTTGACAGGCTTATCGCAGCAGAGCGCCGCGACCGCCGTGGGCGCTTCGAGGAACGAGTCGCATTTCTTGCCGAAGCCGCCGCCGAGCGGCGTCGCCACGACGCGGATGTTCTCCTCATCCATGGCGAGATTTTTGGCGAGCATCCGGCGCACCTCAAAAGGCGCCTGCGTGCAGGCGTACACCGTGACTTTGCCATCCTTTGCGTAACCGATGGCGCTCACCGGCTCCATGCAGACGTGATCCTGCGGCTGGATATCCTTCGATACGCGCACCTTTACGATCTCCGCCTCGGCCTTGCATTTTTCCACATCGTCAGTCTCGCGGCCGGTACGGACGATGTAGCTGTCCGCCTTCACACCCTCCGCCATCGTATAGATGCCGGGCAGCTCCGTATAGTCGATCTTCACGAGTTTCACCGCGGCGCGGGCATGCTCCGGCGTGTCGGCGACGACCATGGCGACAAAATCGCCGAGGAAGCGTACCTCATCCGTGCAGAACACCGGCTGGTCGGGCGTCCATGTGCCGATCTTGTTGAGCCCCGGCACGTCCTTATGCGTGACGATGCGCGCAACGCCGGGCGCGGACTCCGCCGCGGAGTAATCCACCGCGTTGATGCGCGCGTGCGGCACAGGCGCGAAAACGAACGCGCCGTGGAGCATGGTTTCCTCGCCGAACTCGTCAGCCTCGTAGTCGTCGCAGTATTTGAGCGTTCCGGCGGTTTTGGCAAGACCGTCCACATCCCAGACGCTCTGCCCGACGAAGCGCCCCTCGATCTCGGGGACGATCTGTCCCTTGCCGGTTACGATCTCGGTCGGGTCGTTCACCTGCACGGCAGTGAGCGGCACATCCTCGCCGCGCAGACGCGCCGCGGCGAGCTTCACGCCCTCGATGATCTTCACATAGCCGGTACAGCGGCAGTAGTTGTGCTTCAGGCCGTCGTATATATCTTCTTCCGTCGGGTTCACGGTTTTGCACAGCAGCGCCTTTGCTGCCATGATCATGCCCGGCGTGCAGAAGCCGCACTGCACCGCGCCCGCGTCGAGGAACGAGCGCTGGATGACCTGCAGCACCGTGTCGTTCGGAAGATTTTCGATCGTCTCCACGCTCTTTCCGGCAAGCGTTTTGAGAACCGTCACGCATGAGCGGGCAAGGATACCGTCAATGAGCACACTGCATGCGCCGCAGTGACCGGTGGAGCAGCCTTCCTTGCTCCCCTTCATGCATTCCACATTACGCAGATACTTCAAAAGCGTCATGCGTCCTTCGTATTCTGCCGTGATCTCTCTGCCGTTCAGGATAAATGTTGCGTTTTCCATGCAGCTTCCCCTTTCCCTCGCCGGTATTTGGGTTATTCTCTTTACAGAATAGTTTGTTTCCTCGGAAACAAGTTGTTATTTGTATTATATACGGCCTCGGAGAATTGTCAAGCGCTTTTGTTGACAGGCGCGGAGATCACGGATAAAATATAGGCAGTTCAAGGGAAAGGAACGGCCGCCGATGGATCGAAGCGAAGAGCTTTTGCAGCTCGTACTGGAATACACCAACCTCTCGGACGAGACCGACAAGTTGCACAACCGTGACAGTCTCTCCGGCTATGATAACTCCGAGCTGAACTGTCTTGACGCCATCGGACGTCTGGAGCAGCCGAACGTCACGGCGCTGGCCGGGGAAATGCGCATGACGAAGGGCGCGATCAGCAAGATTCTGCGCAAGCTCTCGGACAAGGACGCGGTGGAGCCGTATCAGCTCGGCTCGAACCGGCAGAAGATCTTTTACCGGCTGACCTACGCCGGACAGGAGCTTTTCGACGCGCACCGCGAGCGCCACCGCGGCTGGGAGGAGCGCGAGCTTTTGTTCTTCCGCTCTCTGTCCGAGGAGGAACTGTCGGGAGCCATACGCTTCTTCAACGACTACAATACTGATCTGCGTGCCCGGCTGGGAAAAGAATAACGCTTTAAAGATAGCAGAAGAGAGATGGAACGATCCATCTCTCTTTCGCTTTTTTCAGGGATTGAATATGCCGTAGAGCTGCTTGTACTGCAGCACACGGTAGACGCTCTCGTTAAGGCGCGCTTCGGATATCGTGCCGTTTTCCACGGCGGCAACGACGGCGTCAAACGCCTCGGACAGCACCTCCGGCATAAGGATGATATCAACGCCCGCCTCGATCGCGGCGATCGCCGCGTCGCCGGACGAATAGGCGTCGGTCACACCGTGCATCGCCATGGAGTCGGTGATCACCAGCCCCGTAAAGCCCAGCTCGCCGCGGAGGTATCCGGTGATCATCGTACCGGAAAGGCTCGCGGGCGTGAGATCGCCGGTGACGTTCGGCGCGGCGATATGCCCGACCATGACGGCGCAGCCGGTCAGGTCGTTCGCGCTGTAGGGGATCCACTCACACGCGGCAAGCTCGTCGTGCGTCTTATATGTGACGGCAAGGCCGTTGTGACTGTCCTCGGCGGTGTCGCCATGGCCGGGGAAATGCTTATACACCGGCAGGACGCCCTGCGAGGCAAGCCCCCGCGCGCACGCGCCCGCCATGGCCGCGGCGGTATTCGCGTCCGCAGAGAATGCGCGGCTGCCGATGACGGTATTGGACGGATTCGTATACACGTCCGCCACAGGCGCAAAGTCCACCGTGAAGCCGTAGTCGGCGAGATAGCCGCCGATCGTGCGTCCCATGTTCTCGGCATCCGCCGGATTCCCCGACGCGCCCACGGCGGCGGCGCTCTCGTATTTCGGCAGACCGAAGGCGGCGTTATTGGCAAGCCGCGCAACAAGCCCGCCCTCCTCGTCCACGCCGAGGAAAAGCGGCACCGTTGTCGCGTCGCGCAGCTGTTCGGTGAACGCGCGGAGCGTTTCGGGATCAGAGATATTTTTTCCGAAGATCGCAACGCCGCCGACCGGGTACGCCGCGAGCACCGCGCGCATATCGTCCGTGAGCGTTTTCACGCCCTCGGTTTCCGAGGAGTTGATCTGTCCCGGCGTCTGCGTCGGGTCGAGCGCGTCCGGACGGATGAAAAAGAGCTGGCCGACCTTTTCCCGCAGCGTCAAGGTCTGCATATAGCGCTCGATGGCGTCGCCCTCTGCCGGGGCTTCCGTCTCTGTCGGGGTCTGTGCCGCCGGTGTTTCCGGCGTACCTTCCGGTTCGGGCGTGGCAGTAGGTTGGGGCGTCGCCGTCGGCTGCGGTGTTGCCGTAATTTGCGGCGCCGCGGTATCCTCCGCCTCCGGATAGCAGGGTTCCGTGCCCGGCGCACCGCAGGCGGTCAGCAGAGTACATATTATAAGCAGCATTGCAATAGGAATACACAGTTTTTTCATCTTTACGTTCCCTTCACGCTTTTCTTATGGTATTAGACGCTTTTCTCGGCGGTTTTGTTCGGCATTTTGCAAAAATGGCGCAGCCTTAAAAAGGCTGCGCCGTTTTTTGCGTTTTAAACGGGATTACACCAGCTCGATGACCGCCATTTCCGCGGCGTCGCCCTTGCGGGCGCCGATGCGGGTGATGCGGGTGTAGCCGCCGGTGCGCTCCTTATACTTGGGAGCGATCTCGTCGAAGGTGCGCTTGGCGATGTCCTCGCGGGTGATGAAGGAGCACGCCTGGCGGTAGTTGCTCAGACCGCCTTCCTTGCCGAGGGTGATCATCTTCTCAGCGAGAGGAGCGATCTCCTTGGCGCGGGTGACCGTGGTCTCCATACGTCCCTTGTCCAGGAAGTCCGTGACCTGCTGGCGGAGCATTGCCATGCGCTGATCGGTAGTCTTACCGAGTTTTCTGTTGGCAGGCATTGTTATTTCCTCCTATTTACTGGTTGTTGTCGTCGCTGGCCAGGGACAATCCCATCATGGCGAGCTTGTGCTCGACCTCTTCGAGAGATTTGCGGCCCAGGTTGCGGACCTTGATCATCTCGTCCTGTGTTTTCGAGATGAGGTCCTCGACGGTGTTGATGTTTGCGCGCTTGAGGCAGTTGAAGCTGCGGACCGAGAGGTCCAGCTCCTCGATCGTCATTTCCAGCACCTTGTCCTGCGGCTGCGGCTCGCGCTCCTTGACCGTGACGGTTCCGCCGGCGGCGTCCGAAAGGTCGGTGAAAAGCGTGAAGTGGTCGCAGAGGATCTTGGCGCCCAGCGAAACGGCGTCACGCGCCGTGATCGTCTTGTCCGTCCATACTTCGATGGTCAGCTTGTCGTAGTCCACCTGGTTGCCCACACGGGTGTTCTCAACGGAGTAGTTGACCTTCAGCACGGGGGAATAGATCGAGTCAACGGGGATGGTGCCGATGATGGGCTGTGCCGGCTTGTTGTGCTCAGCCGTGACGTAGCCGCGGCCATGCCCAACGGTCAGCTCCATGGAAAGCGAGCCGTCCGGGCCCAACGTGGCGATGTGATGCTCGGGATTGAGGATCTCAACCTCCGCATCCGTCTTGATGTCGCCGGCGGTGACATCGCCCTCGCCGGAGGCTTCGATATAGACGGTCTTGGGAGTATCGCAGTGAAGACGGGCGATGATGCCCTTCACGTTGAGAACGATCTCGGTCACATCCTCGGTCACGCCGGGGATGGTGGAAAACTCATGCTGGACGCCGGCGATCTTGATCTTCGTGACCGCCGTTCCGGGCAGGGAGGAGAGGAGAACACGCCGCAGGGAGTTGCCCAAGGTCGTGCCATAGCCGCGCTCCAGCGGTTCGACAATGAATTTGCCGTAGGATGCTTCCGCCGAATTTTCGATGCACTCGATACGCGGCTTTTCTATTTCGATCATGTAGTACCCTCCTTTAGATGTCGGCGCCGTGGGATCGGCGCCGCAGATGTGTCAGCTTACCAATCGGACGGGGGTATTACTTGGAGTACAGCTCGACGATGAGGTGCTCCTCGATCGGAAGGTCGATATCTTCGCGCTCGGGCACGCCGACGACCTTGGCAACCATGTTGTTGGCATCGTACTCCAGCCACTTCGGAGGCTGACGGAAGGCATTGGCTTCGACGCTGGACTTGATCTTCTCCAGGCTGCGGCTGCTGTCCTTCAGCGTGATGACCATGCCCGGCTTCACGAGGTAGCTGGGGATGTTGACCTTGCGGCCGTTCACGGTGAAGTGGCCGTGCGTCACGAGCTGACGCGCCTCGGCGCGGCTCATGGCAAAGCCCAGACGGTAGATCACGTTGTCCAGACGGCTCTCCAAGATGGCGAGCAGGTTCTGGCCGGCCTGGCCGGGACGGCGCTCCGCGAGCTCATAGTAGCCGCGGAACTGCTTCTCGAGCACGCCGTAGTATCTCTTGGCTTTCTGCTTCTCACGCAGCTGCAGGCCGTACTCGGAGTTCTTGCTGCGGCCCTGGCCGTGCTGGCCGGGGTTGCCGCTGCGGCACTCCATGGCGCACTTGCCGGTGTAGCATCTGTCGCCCTTCAGAAAGAGCTTCTGGCCCTCGCGGCGGCACTGCCGGCAGACGGCCTCAGTATATCTTGCCATTACTCTTACCTCCTTTGATCAGACGCGGCGACGCTTGGGCGGACGGCATCCGTTGTGGGGGATGGGGGTCACGTCCTTGATCATCGTCACTTCAAGACCGGCGGTCTGGAGCGCGCGGATGGCCGCTTCGCGTCCCGAACCGGGGCCCTTGACAAAAACTTCCACGGACTTCAAGCCGTGCTCCATAGCAGCGCGGGAAGCCGTTTCAGCGGCGGGCTG
>ENA-ORNQ01001662-ORNQ01001662.1-human-gut-metagenome-genome-assembly--contig:-NODE-1662-length-16814-cov-10.490363_pt1 | contig 16814 bp, 16 predicted proteins | sample MGYA00242116_ERZ509024 | MGnify/ENA primary metagenome ERZ509024 (study PRJEB26280, sample SAMEA2338697) | human gut metagenome | biome: human gut; feature: human-associated habitat; material: faeces...
CCTCTGCAGAACCATTTACCGCTGCTTTTTCGGCTTTGTTTTCAGCCTTCTTTGGGTCCAGGGTCTTCATTGTCGGGAACAGGATGACGTCGCGTATGGTGTCTGCGCCGGTGAAGAGCATGACCGCACGGTCAATACCCATGCCCATACCGCCCGTGGGCGGCATACCGTATTCCAGAGCTGTCAGGAAATCCTCGTCAAGCATTTCCGTCTCGTCGTCGCCGCGTTCACGCTGCTCGACCTGCTTCATAAAGCGCGCGCGCTGGTCGATCGGGTCGTTCAGCTCGGAGTAGGCATTGCCCATCTCGCTGCGGCAGATGAAGAACTCAAAGCGCTCTGTCAGACGCGGGTCTGCCGGGCTGCGCTTGGTCAGCGGGCTGACCTCGACCGGGTACATCGTGATAAACGTCGGCTGCACCAAGTACTCCTCGACCTTCTGGTCGAAGCAGGCATAGAGTGCATTGCCCCACGTCTTTTCAGCGGCCTCCGCCAGCTCCACGCCGACGGCCTTTGCCGCAGCAACGGCCTCTGCATCGTCGGTGATCGCGCCAAAGTCCACGCCGACATATTTCTTGACAGCCTCCACCATCGTCAGACGCGGCCAGCCGGGCGTCAGATCGACCTTCTCGCCCATCCACTCCAGCTCATAGGTGCCAAGATATTTCTGCGCAAAGGTGGTGTAAACGCCCTCGGCAATATCCATCATGTCGTGGAAATCCGCATAAGCCTGATACAGCTCGACGGTGGTGAACTCCGGGTTGTGCTTCGGGTCCATGCCCTCGTTGCGGAAGATACGGCCGACCTCGTAAACGCGCTCCATGCCGCCGACGATCAGGCGCTTGAGCGGAAGCTCCGTCGCAATACGCATATACATATCAATGTCGAGCGTATTGTGGTGCGTGATAAACGGACGTGCCGCCGCGCCGCCTGCAATGGTGTTCAGAACCGGCGTCTCGACCTCGATATAGCCCATATTGTCCAGATAGTCCCGCAGATGCTTGATAAACTGCGAACGGATGATGAAATTCCGCTTGACCTCGGGATTCACGATCAGATCGACATAGCGCTGACGGTAGCGCGTCTCCTTATCGGTCAGGCCGTGGAACTTCTCCGGCAGCGGCAGCAGGGACTTGGAGAGCAGGGTGATGGTCTTTGCGCGCACGGACATTTCGCCGCGCTGGGTGCGGAAAACCTCGCCGTCGATACCGACGATATCGCCGATATCGTACTTCTTGAAGCGGTTATATTCCTCCTCGTCCATCTCGTCCTTGCGGGCGTAGAGCTGGATGCGGCCGGTCTTGTCCTGAATGTCGCAGAAGGAGACCTTGCCCATCCCGCGCTTGGACATCATGCGTCCGGCGATGGAAACAGGTTTCCCCTCCATCTCGTCGAAATGATCCCTGATCTCCTGCGCATTGCTCGTCACGACGAACTTCGTCAGCTGGAAGGGATCTCTTCCCTCCGCCTGAAGCGCGGCCAGCTTTTCGCGGCGCACCTTGATCTGATCGCCTACGGATACTTCATTCTGAACTTCCTGATTCTTTTCCTGTGCCATAGCTTCCTCCGGGGACGCACCCCACTCTCATTTGTTACTTTTCTACAGTCAGCACCTTATAGCGGAGCGCTCCGACCGGAGCCTCGATCTCCACGGTATCGCCGGCCTTGTGGCCGAGCATCGCCTTGCCAAACGGAGAGTCATCGGAAATACGGCACTCCATCGGGTTTGCCTCCTGCGAGCCGACAATGGCGTAAAGCTCCTCGTCGCCGGTCTCCAGATCCTGCACCTTGATCGTGCAGCCAAGGCCGATCACGCCTGCGGCTTCCTCGGTCTCGTCGATAATGACGGCGTGCGCAAGGATGTTCTCGACCTCCGCGATACGGCCATAAAGCTTCGCCTGCTCATTTTTTGCCTCGTCGTATTCGCTGTTCTCGGAAAGGTCACCGAAGGAACGCGCTTCCTTTATCTGTTCCGCGACTTCCTTTTCGCGGGTGGTTTTCAAATACTGAAGCTCCTGCTCAAGCTCCTTCAGACGCAATGTGCTGATTTTGAATTCCTTTGCCATAATTGTCCGTCCTTCCAAATTAAAACTGCATGGCGAAACGCCTTTTCCGCCTATAATCGGTTGTCATTATATAAGCATCTGCCTGGATCTGTCAAGAGATTTTCTCGCGCAGAAGCCGGACTGCCGCCTGAAGCTGTGCATCGTCCGCATGCTCCAGCGTGCCCATGTAGAGCGCCAGATAATCGTCGTCCGAAAGATTCAGCTCCACATCCGGCGTCACGCCGGTCTCCGACAGGCTCACGCCGTTGGGCGTAAAGTATTTGCCGATGGAGATATTCAGGAGCGAACCGTCCGAAAGCCGGAACGCCGTCTGGAAATTGCCCTTGCCGGTCGTCTTGCTGCCGACGACCTGCGCCGCGTCATACTCCTGAAGCGCCGCGGCGAAGAATTCCGCCGCAGAGTAACTGTCCTCGTTGACAAGGACGGCCATCGGGAGCGTCACGCACTCGGCGTCCGAGGTGTCGATCTCCTCCGCGCCGGTGTAATCCACGCTCCGGAACAGCTCGCCCTCCGGCAGCAGCCGGTCGAGGACCTTCACCATCTCGTCCTTGTAACCGCCGCCGTTGAAGCGAACGTCAAAAAGGAGCGCCTTCGCGCCCTGTGCGAGCAGCTGCTCGATGCAGTCAATGGTCTCGTTGGCGCAGCGGTTGTCAAAGTTTGCGATCTTGATATAGCCGATTTTACCGTCCAGCATCTCGCAGGACGCGACCTCGGTCTCGATGCTCCTGCGTGTGACCGTCAGCTCCATGTCCTTTCCATCCCGCCGAATGGTCAGATGAACGTCCGTCCCCTCTTCGCCGCGCACAACGTCGCGCGTGCCGCTCGTGCCAAGCTCCAGCGCGCTCTGGCCCTCCACGGAGATCAGAATGTCGCCGACCTGAATCCCGGCTTCATCCGCCGGGCCTCCCGGCGTCACGCTCTCGATGCGCAGCCCGCCGTCGTCCTCACTTTCTAGGATGGTCACGCCGATGCCGACATAGGCGTTGTTCATCATTTCTTCGTAGTCGGCGTATTCCTCCGCGCTGAGATAATAGCTCCAGCGGTCGCCGGTCGCCTCAACCATTGCCTCCGCGGCTGCGTCGGCAAGCTCCTTCTCGTCGTAATCATCAATAAAGTAGCGTTCGAGATAGGAGCTGATCTCCGCCGTTTTGAGCGAAGCAGAGGAGCCGGAGGACATCTCCAGCCTGTAAAGGGCGCCAGCCTCGTGATAGGTGATAAAGAAGGTCGCGCCGATGGCGAACAGGAACAATAAAACAAGGAGCAAGATCTTGACGGGCTTTTTCACAGGCAATTACCTCTTTCAGAAACGGACCCACAGCCCGAAAACGGGCTGTGGGATGCGTCTAATTCTCAGGGAAGGGATATGTAGTTCATCGGGTTGACATTCGAGCCGTTATACAGGATCTCAAAGTGCAGATGCGGTCCGGTGGACCAGCCGGTCGTACCGACATAGCCGATCAGCTGTCCCTGCTTGACGGAGTCGCCGACGGAGACCACATAGTTTGTCATATGCGCATAGATACTGGAATATCCGTCGCCATGGTTGATCGTCACATAATAGCCGTTCGCCTCACCATAGGTTGCGCCGGTGACCGTGCCGCTCTTCGTCGCGTAGATCTCCGTGTTCATCCCTGCAGCCAGATCGACACCGTAATGGAAACTCTTATTGCCGTTGATCGGATGGACGCGCGGTCCGTAGGCACAAGTCACACCCGTGGAATAGGCCAGCGGGAACGCGAAGCCGCCGGAGGAAGCGCCGCCCGAAGAGGACGAGGAACTGCTATTGCTGCCGCTGGAGGGCTTGTTGGCCCCAGCCGCAGCGGCGGCTGCCGCCTGCTCCTTGGCAAGCGCATTGAAGTAATCCGTTTCCGCCTTCTTGATCTGCTCACGGACTGCGGCCTCGTCGGCCTCCGCCGCAAGGAACTCATCCGAAAGCGAGGCATATTCCACCTGCATCTGCGTGATGAGGGTATCTGCCTTGGCGCGCTTCGTTTCCAGCTCTGCCTGCTCGACCGCAAGGTCATCCTCCGTCTGCTGGAGATCCAGCTTCTGCTGCTCAAGATCGGCGCGCTCCGTCTCGACGGCCTGCGTCGCGGCGGAAAGCTGCTTGAGCATGAGCTGATCGGATTCCGCGATCTCGCGGATCATATCCACACGGTCCAGAAGATCGGAGAAGCTGCTTGCCTTGAACAGGATCGACCAGTAGGAAACGCTTCCCGTTTCCTCCATCGACCGAAGCCGCGCCTTATACTGCTTCTGAAGCGCCTCTTCCTTTGCAACGGAGGCTTCCAGCTCTGTCTGCTTCTCGGCGATCAGCAGATTGAGCTGCTGGATCTGCTCGTTGAGATTTTCGATCTTCTGGCGGGACATCTCCATCTCCTGATCGATCTCCGCCTTCTGTCCGACCAGCGTCTTGGTCTGATCCTTGTTTTCCGCGATGCTCTTTTCCAGCTCGTCGCTCTGCTTCTGGATCTCCGCCTGCTTCGCACGGAGGTCGGCAAGCTTCGATTTGATCTCGGAAGAGCTGGCCGCATGGACCATGACGATCAGCGCGGTGGACACCAGCGAAAGCAGGATCACCGCCGCAAGGACAATGGAAATGATTCGCACGATTTTTGTTCTACTGGATCTCATAATTTCCTCCTGCCATCTGGCCTTCGTCAGCCGATATAGGACATCGGGTTGACGTCCGAACCGTTATAGTAGATGGTAAAGTGCAGATGCGGGCCGGTCGAAAGGCCGGTCGAGCCGACATAGCCGATCGTCTGCCCCTGCTTGACGTAATCGCCGACGGAAACGATCAGGCCCTGCATATGCGCATACAGCGTCGAGAAGCCGTCTCCGTGATTGATAACGACGTAATTGCCCCAGATGGAAGAATTCACAGCCGTCGTGACCGTTCCGCTCTTTGAGGCGTAGATCGACGTGCCGGAGCCGGCGGCCAGATCGACGCCGTTGTGCCATGTTCCCCTCTTGCCGCTCACGGGGTGTGTGCGGTAGCCGTAGGAATCGGTGATGGCGACCTGATACGGCAGCGGGTACAGGAAGCCGCTCGTGCCGTTTTTATCCGGGACATAATTATTGTTTTTGTTCTGCTCGGCAAGGCGCTCAGCCTCTTCTCTCGAAAGGGCCTGATAATACTCCTGCTGAGACTTGGCGATCTGGGCGGAAAGCGCTGCCTCCTGATCGAGATAGCCCTGGTATTCCGCCGTCATTTTTTCGCTTTCCTCGGCAATCTTAACAAGCAGCTCGTCGGCCTCGGCGCGCTGCTGCTCCAAGACCGCCTCCTGCGCGCTCAGCTCTCCCTGCGCCGTTTGCAGCTCGCTTTTCTGCTGCTCCAGCTCGCTGCGGAGCTGCTCGACCGCGGCGGTCGCCTCGGAGAGCTTTTTCATCATGATCTGGTCGGATTTTGCGATCTCATGGATCATATCGACCCGGTCAAGAAGGTCGGAGAAGCTGTTCGCCTGAAACAGGATCGACCAGTAGGAAATGCTTCCCGTCTCCTCCATGGCGCGCAGCCGCGCCTTATACTGCTGCTGGAGCGCCTCTTCCTCCGCCTCGGAGGCTTCGGCCTGCTCCTGCTTCTGCGCGATCAGCTGATTGTACTGCTGAATCTGTGCGTTGAGGTTGTCGATCTGTTCGCTGGAAAGCGTGATCTGACGGTCGATGTCATATTTCTGCTCAATGACCGTCTGGGTCTGCTTCTGATTCTCTTTGATCTCCGATTCCAGCTCGGAGCTTTGCTTCCGCAGGTCAGACTGCTGTGCACGGAGCTTGTCCAGCTCCTGCTGAAGCTCCTTTGAGCTGGCGGCGGAGGCCGGAGACGTCAGCGTCATGGCGCCCGCCGACAGCAGGAGCAGCAGCGCCAGCAGCCCGCACAGGAGTCTTCTCCTGCCGTTGCCTTTCAGGAATTTCATGCTGGGGCCTCCCCTCAAACCTTGAGGAACTTGCGGATGGACAGCAGGCTTCCCACAACGCCGACAGCAAAGCCGGTCAGCGCATAGGAGATGGCCACAAGCTCAATGACCTCCGCGAACGGAACGATCTGGAACAGTCGGAGCGTATCGACGACCGCGATCTTCGCCTGAAGGAAGTCGTACAGCCCCCATTCGAGGAAGAATGCGATGACTGCGCCCAGCATGCCAAGAATAAAGCCCTCAACCACGAACGGCAGGCGGATAAAGCTGTTGGTCGCGCCGACCATCTTCATAATGGCAATCTCCTCGCTGCGCGAGTACATGGCCAGCTTGACGGTATTGGAGATGATGAACAGCGACACCACAAACAGCACGATAATGATGACCATGGACGCGATGTTCAATACCTTCTGGAGCGACTGAAAGCCGTTTGCGATCTCGTAATACGCGTTGACCTCCGCCACGCCGTCGATCTTCTCGATCTCGGCGACCGTCTGCTCGAGCAGGCTGTTGTCCTCGACCGTGACCTCATAGCGGTCGCGCAGGATGGAGGCGTCCACGCCGTTGAAGGCGGTCGTGTCGCTCTGCTTGCCGACGAAATTGTCAAGCGCCTGCTCACGCGAGACGAATTTTGCCTCATGGACGTTGGAGATCAGATTGATCCGGGAGCCGACGCTCTTGGCCTCGGCCTCGGAGTAGTCCTCGTCGATGTAGACAAGGACCTGATTTTCCTTTTCCAGATCGACGATCATGACATGGACGTTATACAGCACAAGGCTGAAGGTGCCCATAATAATCAAGCACGCCACCGTGACGCAGACCGCCGCGAAGGACATGAACCCATGCAGGAACACGCCGCGGAAGCCCTCACGGAGCAAATATCCGATATTATTCTTTTTCATGTAAGTAGTACCCGTCCATTCCGTCGCTGATAATCTTTCCCTCGTCGATGGCCACGACGCGCTTGGTGAAGCGGTTGACCAGCTCCTTCTCGTGCGTGACGACCATGACGGTCGTTCCGAGCGCGTTGATCTGCTCGAGCAGCATCATGATCTCGAGCGAACGCGAGGGGTCAAGGTTGCCCGTCGGCTCGTCGGCGATGATGACACTGGGGTTATTGACCAGCGCACGCGCGATGGCGACACGCTGCTGCTCACCGCCGGAAAGCTCGTGCGGAAGGCGGCGGCCCTTGTTTTCCAGTCCGACCAAGTCCAGCACATACGGAACGCGCTTCTTGATCGCACCCTCGCCCGCACCGATCACGCGCATGGCGAACGCCACGTTATCATAGACCGTCTTGTTCTCGATCAGCCGGAAGTCCTGAAAAATGACGCCCAGCGTTCTGCGCAGATACGGAATGGCGCGCGGGCGGATCTTTTCCAGCACGAAGCCGTTGACCAGAACGCTGCCCGCCGTCGGCTCCAGCTCTGCCGTCAGGAGCTTGATGATGGTGGATTTTCCGGAGCCGGACGGACCGACGAGAAAGACGAATTCTCCGTCGTCGATCTTCAGGGAGATCCCGTTGAGCGCCTTGACGCCGGGATCATATGTTTTTACGACATTGTTTAATTCAATCATGCTACTCTCCCGATGTGGAACGATCCCCGCCGGCCGGATCAGATGATCCGGTTCTCCCGCGAGACCAGATATTTCTTGACCATGAGCGCGACCTTGAAGATGATCGCGTCGTCAAATTCACGCAGGTCGAGACCGGTGAGCTTCTTGATCTTCTCAAGCCGGTAGACGAGCGTATTTCTGTGGACAAAGAGCTTTCTGGAGGTCTCGGAGACGTTCAGATTGTTCTCAAAGAATTTGTTGATGGTAAACAGCGTTTCCTGATCGAGGGTGTCGATGGAATTCTTCTTGAACACCTCAGACAGGAAGATCTCGCACAGCGTCGTCGGAAGCTGATAGATCAGGCGGCCGATGCCGAGATTTTCATAGTTGATGATGGTCTTTTCGGTGTCGAACACCTTGCCGACCTCGATGGCGACCTGCGCCTCCTTATAGGCGTCGGCCAGCTCGCGCAGATGGCCCGCGACCGTGCCGATGCCGATGACGGTCTTGATGAACAGCTCCGTCTTGAGCGTCTCCTCGATCTGCTGGGCAATGCGGATCAGCTCGTCGCGCTCCGTGCCCGGCAGGATCTGCTTGACGACGGCGATGTCCGTCTCGTTGACGCTCAGGACGAAGTCCTGCTGCCGGTCTGGAAACATGCCCGCCAGCACGTCCACCGCCGCAACATCGGCCCGCGATACCTGACGGATCAGGAACACCGCGCGCGGCACGTCGGTCACGAAGTGCAGCTCCTTTGCGCGGATATAGATATCTCCCGGGAGGATATTGTCGGTGATGATGTTCTTGACGAACGTCCCCTTATCATGCTTTTCCTCGTAATAGGTCTTGGCGCCGTTCAGCGCGACATAGGCCATCACGCAGAGGCTGCGGGCGGTCTCGTCGTCGCCCTCGGCAAAGACGGCGTAGTCAAAGTAGGCACTCCAGCTGACGAGCGGCTTGAAGGTCTTATGATCGACCACGACGATCGAATCCGGCGCGCTGTTCAGGCGAATGACAGCCTCCGGCCATTTTTCTCCGATCAGGGAGGTGTCGCTGCAGGAAATGACGTTGCTGTCGGCGTCGATCACGCCGATCACGCGGTCGGTGGCCTCCTTCATCTGAACGATCACACTCTGAAAAACACGGCTGGACATGCACGTTCCCTCCTCAAGATATTGCTTTTTACACAAACAACCATTGACATAATACTACGCATTCAGCATTATTGCAAGAGGTTTTTGACGTTTTATTTCAAAAAACGATGTCTTTTTTGTGAACTTTTCATAGTTCTTCGTCATAAGTTCCAAGACAGCAGGCAGGATTTTTCTATTTTTCGCTTTCAATTCGTCCGTGAAAATGACGAAAACCCTCAAAAAACGCCATCCAGCGCGGAAAGCGGAAGTTCCCGCACCTCGCCGGGCCGCAGCCCGTCCAGAAGCAGGGTTCCCTCCGCCTCACGGCGGAGATAGCTGACCGGCATTCCCCTTGCAGCCAGCATTCTGCGCACCTGGTGGTACTTTCCCTCCTGAATTTCGACCTGACTTCTCCCCGGCCCGAACGGTGTCAGCCGCGCCGGGAGGCACTGCGTGCCGTCTCCGAGGGTCATTCCCTCTGCAAAGGCGCGGACATCCTCTTCTCCCGCCTCGCCGGTATGCTCGGCGTAATAGCGCTTCCAGACGCCGGAGCGCGGGCTGATGAGCCGGTGGGCCAATACGCCATCGTTGGTAAATAATAGCAGTCCCTCCGTTGCCTTGTCGAGCCTGCCGACCGGCATCACGCCGAAGCGCCGGAAGCGCTCCGGGATCAGCTCCAGCACGCTCGGCCCTCCGGGATCGTCGGTCGAGGTCACATAGCCTGCTGGCTTGTGCAGCATCAGGAGCACCGTGTGCAGCTTCTCCACCGGTGCGCCGTCGATCGTCAGCTCCGCCGTTTTTTCATCGAATTTCTCCTCCGGACGGAGCGCCGGGACGCCGTTGACCTGCACCCGTCCGGTCCGGATCAGGCCGCGCAGCTCCTTCCGGGAGGCGACGCCCGCGTCTGAGAGTATTTTATCCAGTCTCTGCATGGTTTACCGTTCCTTCTGTCATATTTGTCCGCGCAGCGCAATAGGTTGTACTACCGATCAATCGATCAAACAGGCATAGGAGGGATCTCTATGGTCATCATGACTGCCAAAGTTTCCAAAAGCAAGCTGATCGCAATTTCGCTGCTCGTTTTCGTCGCCGTGATCCTGCTGGTGCTCGGCCTGAGCAGCTCCGCCCGAAAGCAGGCCGCCCTGCCGGAAAACGGCGCGCAGGAGGCGCCCGCCGTCCCGTCCGAGATCAAGACCAATGACGACCGCGTCGCCTATCTCGGCTCCTTCGGCTGGGAGGTCTGTGAGGAGCCGAAGCAGACGCAGGAGGTGCGCATCCCGACCGAGCCGTCCGAGGTTTTCGAGCGCTACAACGACCTCCAGATCTCGCAGGGCTTCGATCTGCACGAATATTCCGGAAAAAGTGTCAAGCGCTACGTTTACGAGATCACAAATTATCCGAACAGCGAGGATACCTATTACGCGACGCTGCTGATCTACAAAAACGCCGTGATCGGCGGCGACGTGTGCGCAGGGCGGTACGATGCATAGCCTCAACATGCCGAAATAGCGTCTCAATACCACAGCGGCAGGATCCGCTTTCCCTTCTGCCGGGCATAGCGGATCGTCGCCGCCGTCCCGCCTGGGCCACCGTCGTAGACCGTCACCAGAAGCGCCGCCGCGTCCGCCATCGCGCGGTTCCGGCGGAGCATACAGCCGTCGGAGTACGACGGCTCCAGCACACGGATCTCGCTGCAAGCCGCCAGCAGGCGGCTGTAGCGCGCTCTGTCGGCCTCCGGCCATGCGTCCGGCTGGCTCGGGCATGGGATCATGGCGACAAGACGCAGCTCCGGGCAGCGTCTCTGCACCGCAAGCACACTCTCGGCAAACAGTGTGTCACAGCCGCGGGCCATGCCGCACAGAAAAGTATCATACCCCTGCGCGTGCAGCTCCGTCACGACCTGCTCCATGCGGTGCCGGAGCGCGGCGCAGCGCGCATCCGCTTCGTCGCCTCCCCATGGGAGCCGCTCCGGCCTGTGGCCGGTAAACGCGCAGACCATCCGATCACCCCATTCCCGCAAGTCTCTGTTACGCAGTATCATACCAGAAAAAATGCCTATTGACAAGCAGGCGGCGTACGTGTATGATGTGGGCAACTGAATACGGTCTCTTCAGGGCAGGGTGAAATTCCCGACCGGCGGTGATGCAGGCGCAGCGCCTGCGCAGTCCGCGAGCGAAAGCTGAACCGGTGAAAATCCGGTACCGACAGTCCGAGTCCCGTGCGGCAGAAGCCGCGCGGCGCTTTACAGTCTGGATGGAAGAAGAAGTCCGCAGACGGAAATTCCGTCTGCGCCGCCTCGCATTGGTGCGCCTGAAGTCCGCTTCAGGCGCTATTTTTATGAGGTGATCGATATGTCCGAACTGTTCCAGAGCATCCGTGAAAATCTTTCCTTTCTGCTGGTCTGCCTGCTGGTCTCTGCGGCGCTTGCCGGGATCGCTGCGCTGGCTGAGCGCTTCCGCGGCGAACGCCGCCGTCTGAGCGCCGCGCACACGATCAGCTTCGTCGCCATTTTTTCCGCCATCGCGGGCGTCCTGATGCTGCTGGAGATCCCGCTTTTCTTTGCGCCGTCGTTCTACAAAATGGATCTGAGCGAGATCCCGGTCATGATCTGCGCGTTCTACCTCGGGCCGGTCTCCGGCGTGATCTGCGAGTTCATCAAAGTGCTGCTCAAGCTTCTGCTCAAGGGCACGACGACCAATTTTGTCGGCGACTTCGCCAATTTCGCCGTCGGCTGCTCCTTTGTACTCCCGGCCTCTATTCTCTATCACTGGCACCGCTCGCGCAAGGGCGCGATCGCGGCGCTGCTGACCGGCACGGCCGTCATGACCGTATTCGGCAGCATGTTCAACGCCCTCTACCTTATTCCGAAGTTTGCCCAGCTCTTTGGAATGCCGCTCGATGCCATCGTCGCCATGGGCACACAGGTGAACTCCCATATCACCAGCGTCGGAACGCTGGCGCTGTTTGCCGTCGTTCCCTTCAATCTGCTCAAGGGGCTGCTCGTCTCGCTGCTCACCTACCTGCTCTACAAGCGTGTGGAGCGGCTGTTCTTCCGCAGGGGCAGCACTCAGAATTGTTAATTTTTCATGAAGCGACGTGTTTCGGTTGACTTAACGGCGGTTTCATCGTACTATACAATTTACCATGTATTCAGGGGGCTGCGTCGCTTATGCGCGGAAGGAACCATCGCTTTCCGAAAATAGGAACCATCGATAATTACCGCCACTTTTGGATGATCTCCGTCTGGGCCGCTTATCTCATTCTCTATGTGATCGCGGAAAAGGTCGTCACAACGGATTATTATTCCGTTCATATCGCGCTGGACGATCTCATTCCCTTCTGTGAGTGGTTTGTCATTCCCTACTGCCTGTGGATGGCGCTTCTGGCCTGCACGGCGGTGTATCTTCTTTTCTGGGATGCAGAGAACTTCAAGCGCTTTACCGCTTTCATCGGCCTCGGCTTCATTCCCGTCATTATTTTCGACATGATCTTCCCGAACGGACAGGATCTGCGGCCGCTGGCCTTTGAGCATCATAACATTGCGACCTGGCTCGTCGGGCACATTTACGCCGCCGACTCCAATACGAACGTGTTTCCAAGCATGCATGTGATCGGCTCCGTGGCGCTGTACGCCGCGTCGCTGTACACGCCCGCCTTCCGCAGGCACAAGCTCCACTGGGTCATGCTTCCCCTCGCAATCCTTATCAGCATTTCGACCGCCTTTATCAAGCAGCATTCCTGCGCGGATATTCTCTATGCACTTCCCTACAGTGCCATTGTCTGGTGGCTGGTATACGGCGTCATTTTCAAAAAGCGGAGGGTCGCTCAAAAGTCGGAGCGATCTCCCGAAAGCACCCCGGAGCTTCGCGCGTCGTCAGAGCTTGAGCAATAGCATTTAATACAGCAAGCCCGCCGTCTGAAAAACAGACGGCGGGCTGTTTTCGTACTATGCCGGATAAACAGTGCTGCCGCCCATATGGGCGGCAGCCTGCATAATTACTGCGTATCCTCTTTATCGCCCTTCTGGCGGATGGTGATCTTGATCGGCGTGCCGGTCAGGCCGAACACGGCGCGGATCTGATTTTCGATATAGCGCTGATAGGAGAAATGGAACAGCTTCGCGTCGTTGCAGAAAATAACGAAATGCGGCGGCTTGACGCCGACCTGCGTCATATAATAAACCTTCAGGCGGCGGCCCTTGTCCGTGGGCGGCTGGACACGCGCGGTCGCGTCCTCCAGAATGTTGTTGAGCATACCGGTCGTAATGCGCATACTGTTCTGGTTGGAGACGGCGTTGATCGTCTCAAAGAGCTTGTCCACGCGCTGGCCCGTCAGCGCCGAAATGAACATGACCGGCGCATACTGCATATAGCTCAGGTCACGCCGCACATCCTCGGTCATGCGGTTCATGGTGTTTGTGTCCTTCTCGACGGCGTCCCACTTGTTGACGACGATGATACACGCCTTTCCGGCCTCGTGCGCAAGACCCGCGACCTTCGTATCCTGCTCCGTCACGCCCTCGTTGGCGTCGATCAGGATGAGGCATACGTCCGCGCGCTCGATGGCGGAGACGGAGCGCATATTGCTGTAGCGCTCCACGGCGTCGTCCACCTTGGACTTGCGTCGCATTCCCGCCGTATCGATGAACAGGTACTTGCCCCATTCGTTCTCAAAATAGCTGTCAATGGCGTCGCGGGTCGTACCGGCCACGTCGGAGACGATCACGCGCTCCTCGCCGAGAATGCGGTTGAGCAGGCTCGACTTTCCGACATTCGGCTTGCCGATGATGGCGACCTTGATGACGTCCTCGTCGTATTCCTCCTCGTCGTCCTCCGGGAAGGCCTCGACACAGGCGTCCAGCAGGTCGCCGGTGCCGTGGCCGTGGATCGCGGAGACCTCGATCGGTTCGCCGAGACCAAGACCGTAGAATTCATAGGCCTCCGGGTTGACGCCGCCGGTCTGGTCGCACTTGTTGACCGCCAGCACGACCGGCTTCTTCGACCGCTTGAGCATCGTGGCGACCTCCGCGTCCGCCGCCGTCAGTCCGACGGTCACGTCCACGACCATGACGATCACGTTGGCCGTCTGAATGGCGATCTCCGCCTGACGGCGCATAAACTTGAGCATGTCGTTGTCGGTGCCCGGCTCAATGCCGCCGGTATCGACCAGCAGGAAGCTCCTGCCGCACCACTCGCAGTCGCCGTAGATGCGGTCGCGGGTCACGCCGGGCGTATCCTCGACGATGGCCATGCGGCGTCCGGTCAGTTTGTTGAAAAGCATCGACTTGCCGACATTCGGCCGGCCGACGATGGCTACAATGGGCTTTGCCATAATGGTTTACCCTCCTTAATTGAAAGAAATCCGCCGTGCGGTCGCGGGCCTCCGGCATCCGCGGCCTTCTCCGGCTTCGGACAGGCGGCAAAAGAAAAGAGGAAGGCAAACGCCTCCCTCTCATTCTCGTATCGAGCGAAATTACTCTGCCGACTCGACAGCGATCACTTCACGGCCGTTGTAATAGCCGCAAGCCTTACAAGCTCTGTGAGGCAGGCGGGGCTCGCCGCACTTCGGGCAAGCGACGACACCGGGGATCGCCAGTTTCCAGTGGGAGCTGCGTCTCTTATCTCTTCTTGCGCGGGAAACTTTTCTCTTCGGTACTGCCATTTTCGGTACACCTCCTTGATCGAAATGCCTTTTCGGCACATTGTCTACTTTTTCCTGTCCAGCAGCTGCTGCAGGACAGCAAATCTGGAATCCGGCTCGCTCTTGCAGTCGCAGGGACCTTCGTTGAGGTTCTTGCCGCAGCGGAAGCAGAGTCCTTTGCAATCTTCACGGCACAGCAGCTTCTGATCCATGTTCAGGACAAAAGCCGTCGTCAGGATGTCGTCAAGATCGGCACGATCCTCCACAAGCTCAAAAACCCACGGGTTTTCAAACTCGTCAGATTCCATGCTGGTGACCAGCACGGCCTCGATGGGATATTCCACCGGACGCGCAAAGGCAGCGGCGCATCGATCACACACACCGTGCAGCGTCGTCCAGACCGTCCCGGTAAGCTCCAGAACGCCGGCCGTGTTGCGCACGCTTCCCTTCGCCTGAACAGGCTCGGTCACGGGGCAGCAGCTGCCGAATTGCATGGCATGCAGATCAAGGCTTGTTTCAAAGGGAACCACGCCGCCGGGTACGGCGATAATCCTGCTCAGATCCAGTAGCATAGCGCCCTCCAATTCAGAATCATGCAGTGGATATTATATCGGAAGGGGCAAGGAAAGTCAAATACTATTTTCACTTTTTTTCATTATTTTTCTGAGTTTACACAAGCCGTTGCCCGTGGTAAAATGATCCTACCCTTTATCTGGTTTCGGAGGCGCTCATGAAAGAGTTCACCATCACGCAAAACGACGCCGGGCAGCGGCTCGACCGCTTTTTGTCCAAGGCCGTTCCCCTGCTGCCGGAGTCGCTGATGCAGAAATACATCCGTCTCAAGCGCATCAAGCTCGGCGGCAAGCGCGTCGAGCGCAATACGCGGCTGAACGTGGGCGACGTGCTCCAGCTTTATATCAACGACGAGTTTTTTGAAACGCCGAAGGCCGAGAACGCCTATCTGACCGTCTCCGCGCCAAAGCTCAACATCGTCTATGAGGACGAAAACATCCTGCTCGTGGACAAAAAGCCCGGTCTTGCCGTCCATCCGCACGACGGCGCGGAGTACGGAAAAACGCTCATCGACCACATTCAGGCCTATCTCTACGCCAAGCGCGAATGGCGCCCGCGCGAGGAAAACTCGTTCACGCCCGCCCTCTGCAACCGCATCGACCGCAATACCGGCGGCATCGTGATCGCGGCCAAGAACGCGGAGGCGCTGCGCATCCTCAACCAGAAGATCAAGGACCGTGAGATCGATAAGCGCTATCTCTGCATCGTCCACGGGACGCCGAAGCCGCCCGAGGGACGACTCGAAGGCTATCTCTTCAAGGACGCGAAGGAAAACCGCGTATACATTACAAAAAAGATGCAGCCCGGCGCAAAGACTGCCGTCACGTTCTACCGCACGCTCCAATCGAAAAACGGCCTGTCTCTGGTCGAGTGTGAGCTTCTCACCGGGCGGACGCACCAGATCCGCGCGCAGATGGCAGCCGCCGGCTGGCCATTGCTCGGAGACGGAAAATACGGCAAGCTCGACAAGCGCTATGACCGGAAATATCAGGCGCTTTATTCCTACAAGCTCCGCTTCGCGTTCACGACGGAGGCCGGAATTCTGGAATATCTGAACGGAAAAAGCTTTGAGGTCGCCTCTGTGGACTTTGTTCAGGAATATTTCCCGAAATAACCCCGTCTCTCCCCCAAAATTTCTACAAAAAATTACACAAAACCAATTGACAACCGCCCCCCTACCATATATGATGTCTATCAGTACGTCTGGAATGCCAGATGTACTGATATTCTTTTTTTCAGACAGAATATCGGAACAAATGAAAACAAAAGGCAGCTCCGGCTGGGGCTGATGTGCAGAGTGCGCCGTCAGATTTCCCGTCAGCCAAGGAAAAGCCGCAGGAGGCCCTGCCGGGTCTCCGAGGATTTTTCCGCAGGATCACGGGAAAGCTGCAAACAGGCCGCGCGTCAGAATCGGACGGTGCTGCCGAAAAAACAAGGAGAAACGGGGGAGGATAATGTCTGAAGAACTCATTCGCCTGTCAGATCTTACGATGACCTTTGAGGACGGCGAAACCATTCTGGATCACATCAATCTTTACATCAGGAATAAGGAATTTCTCACATTGCTGGGTCCCAGTGGATGCGGAAAAACCACAACTCTACGAATTATTGGCGGTTTTTTGACACCTACGTCCGGTGATGTGTTTTTTAACGGCCAGAGGGTCAACGACGTGCCGCCGTATAAGCGCAAGATCAATACGGTGTTCCAGAAATACGCGCTGTTCCCGCATCTGGACGTATATGACAACATTGCCTTCGGCCTCCGGCTGCTGAAGCTGAGCGAGCAGGAGATCGACGACCGCGTGACGGAAATGCTCGAGATCGTCAGCCTGAAGGGCTTTGAAAACCGGAAGGTCACTTCCCTTTCCGGCGGCCAGCAGCAGCGTGTCGCCATCGCGCGCGCGCTCGTGAACCGGCCGCAGGTGCTTCTG
>ENA-ORNQ01001668-ORNQ01001668.1-human-gut-metagenome-genome-assembly--contig:-NODE-1668-length-16788-cov-6.246459_pt1 | contig 16788 bp, 16 predicted proteins | sample MGYA00242116_ERZ509024 | MGnify/ENA primary metagenome ERZ509024 (study PRJEB26280, sample SAMEA2338697) | human gut metagenome | biome: human gut; feature: human-associated habitat; material: faeces...
CCATCTTTATCGCACGCCATACTGGTCATAGTATGCGGGGTATCTCCGGCGGCTGCGGCGCGCTCGGCGGTATTTACGCCGCAGCGCGTCGATGCTCTGGAGCTTCTGTAAGGAGGATACGCTATGGAACTGAGAGAAACCGGAAAACCGGGCGCGGCAGCCGTGCTGCTCTGGCCGGATGACGGCTTGGACGCCGCCGTATTTGCCTCGGTCGTCCGCTCGTTGGGAAAATCCTGCCGCGTGCTCGTTCCCGTGTTTGCGCCGGAGGAACCGCCGGATGCGCGTGTCGCCGCGGTGGGGAGCGCTCTGCTCGCCGGGTACGACGGGCGCATCTGGGGCGCTTACGGGCTGCGCGGCGGAGGAAGTGCGCTTCTCTCGCTTCTTGCAGAGGGCAAGGTGCGCGTGCGCACCTGTGTCGTGGAAGGCGCGGTGGAGGTCCCTGCGCAGGGATTGCGGGAATTTTCCGGTACGCTCTTCCACTGGAAAGGCAGCAAGGATAAGGGCGCGGGAAAATCATGGGAGGCACTGCACAAGGCGTTTCCGGCGCTGCGCTCGCTCACGCTGCGAAAGCTCAAGGCGGGGCAGAACGTCGTATCCATCCGGCCGGATATTATGACAAAGCGGCTTTTGAAAGCCTTCAGCAGCGCGGGCACGGTCCGCGTGAGCACGCTCGTGCCGCACAGCGCCTCGTGCGTCTGGCGGCAGCTCAACCGCCGCCCGGCGGGAAAGGCGCTCGGATGGCTCCAAACGATGCAGCCGCTCCGCCGCACCGACGAGGATCGGACGCAGATCATCGAGGGCGCGGCAAAGGGCGTTCCGCTCTGGAGCCACATGTCCCGCGTGGAGCCCTGCGGGGAGTACGGCGCGGTGTGCGTCGATCAGGTGGAGATCTCCGCCGGAGCGCTTACTCCGGCTGTGATGCGTGCTGCGGAAATCTATCTGAAAGCGGTACAGAAGAGCAGAAACCGCCAAATGAGAAAAGAGTGACGGATTATAAAAAAATCGGAAACAGATGCACTGTTTCCGATTTTTTTGCGAAATTTGTTCATTTACCTATTGAATGTTCGGCTCTTGTGGATTATAATCACCAGTGTATGATAAATAACAAACACACATAGGAGGAAATAGATAAATGGCAGAACGGGAAACCGAGGACCGTCGGGTACGGAAAACAAAAAAACAGCTTCGCGGCGCGCTTACGTCGCTGCTTCTTGAAAAGGACATCAGCCGCGTCACGGTGCGCGACGTGGCCGATCTCGCGGACGTGAACCGCGGCACATTTTACGCGCACTACAGCGACGTGTACGATCTTCTCCATCAGCTTGAGGACGATCTCCTGCGCCGTCTGGACGATGTCGGCAGCCGCCACAACCCCCGCCAGTCGGACGGGAAGACGTTCCGGTATCTGACCGATCTCTTCACGCTCGCGAGCGAGTATTCGGACATTTTCTACACGCTTTACTGCCGCAGCGGAGATTCCGAATTTCAGGACAAGATATTCAACAAGCTCAAGTACCAGTACCTTTATGAGTTCCTGTCCATCTTCGGCGGGAGCGAGTCCGAAAAGCTGGACTACTGCGCCTCGTTCATCGTGGCCGGCATGTGCACGCTCGCCAAGGTGTGGATCGAAAACGGCATGCGAGAAACGCCGGAGGAAATGGCGCGTCTCGGCGGCGCGTTCGTGATGCACGGCGTCGAAATGCTCCAGTGATATGAACATCGTCCATGTTCTGGAAGCGGGCATGCTCGTCTGCTTCGGCATCTCATGGCCGTTCAATATTGCCAAGTCCATCCGCTCCCGCACCGCGAAGGGCAAGAGTGTTGCGTTCGAGCTTCTCATCATCGCAGGGTATCTCTGCGGCCTGGTCGGGAAATTCATCCTCGGCAATTTAAGCTATGTGGTGTTTTTCTACATTGCCGACATTCTCATGGTCGCAGCCGACCTCGTCCTGACGCTCCGCAACCGCCGTCTTGACCGCGAGCGCGACAAAGTATAACATGAAAAAGCGACATCGCCGCCTGCAAAACAGGCGGCGATGTTTTTCAAGAAAAGTCATCAGAGTTTACCGGCAAGCTCCTGCATACCAGCTTCGATACGGTCGAGCGCTTCCTTCAAAATGGCGTGGCTCGTGGAGTAGCAGAGGCGGACATTGCCTTCACCGCCGGGGCCGAACCATTTCACGGTACCCGGAACGAGCGCGACCTTGCAATGCTCCTTGGAGTAGTCGGCAAATTGCTGACTGCTCATGCCGGTCTTGCGCACATCGAAGAAGGAGACAAAAGTTGCCTCCGGTTTCGGCGCGTGCAGAAGCGGCATGGCGTTCATGCGCTCAACGAGATAATCGCGGTTGCTTTGCAGCCGCTCCACGAAAGCGTCCACCCAATACCAGCAGTCGGTAACGGCGGTTTTCATGGCGATCTGCGTGAGATAGTCCACGCCCGCAGCCAGATCGTAGCAGCGGTGCATCGCCGTTTCAAACGCTTCGGCGTTGAGCGTATAAAGATATCCGGCGCGAAGCCCCGGCAGCGCGAAGCCCTTGGAGAAGCCGTAGAAGGAGATCGTCTTCTTGTTCAGCTCCGGCCCAAGCGAGTTGACGCTCACAAACGGGCGCTCAGAGTAAATGATGTCAGACCAGATCTCATCGTTCATGATCCAGAGATCGTGCTCCGCAGCAACCGTGGCGATCGTGCGCAGCTCGTCTTCCGTATACAGCAACCCCAACGGGTTGTGCGGGTTGCAAAGACCAATCATGCGCGTCTTATCAGTGACATAGCTTTCGAGATCGCTGAAATCCCAGTGGCCGTTTTCGTGCTTCGGGGAGTAGTAGACGACCGTGGCTCCGGCGTAGCGTGCAGAAATGCCGAACAGCAGATCGACAGGGTCGAAGATGATGACCTCGTCGCCGGGCTTGAGCACGGAGAGTGCGATGGTGTGCATGCAGGCTGAGGCACTGTCCACCGGCTGAATGAACTCCGGCGGAACATCCTCGCTTTTGCGCGTCTTAAGACTGCCGGAGATCGCTTCGCGCAGTCCGGGCAGTGCGTCGGGGGCGTAGGGGAAATAGCCGCCCTTGATGAAGTCCGTCATAGCCTCGCGTATCTCGATAGCGGGCTTGAAGTCCGGGTCGGCGGAGGTCAGGGGGATGGTACCTTCCGGCATACCGGCCCAGCGCATTCCGAGAGCGCGTTCCTTCAGAACTTTCAGATCGACTTTATCGTCGGTAAAAAGCTCAGAGTGCAGCATAGTTTTCCTCCTTTTTGAAAAATCTGGGCGGTAATACCGCCCAGACAAGAGTGTGTACGCAAGGGTTCAGTTCTTAAAGCCTTCCTTGATCATGTGGTAGAAAACCGTAATACCGATACCGCAGCCCACGGCGATGATAAGATAATCGATAAAGCCCATTTGTATTCTCCTTTCACAAATTATGTGCTCAGGCCGCTTTGTCTTCGCCCTTCTTGTAGAAGATGGAGTTGGCGACAAACATGGTAATCGTCGAGCAGATCAGACCGAACAGGAAATGGCTGATGCCGAGAGGAGAGCCGAGCAGCCAGTAGCCCAGCGTGGCGACCACGGCAACGACGATCGTCGTGAGCGTGCCCTTCGCGTTCATCTTTTCCTTCCAGAAGAACAGACCGCAGAAGATGGGGACGAGCGCCGCTCCGCAGGGAGCACCGATATCTTCCATGATGGACACGATGGAGGAACCAAAGTAGCCGACGATGACGCCGAGCGCAGCGACAACGATCATGCAGATACGCTGGGTGGTGAGCATGGCCTTGCCGTCGAGCGGCTTGATGCGGCCGATAACGTCACGGGAGAGCATAACGGAGGTGAGAATGGTGACGGAAGCCGCGGTACCCATAACGGCGGCGAGCAGAGCCGCGAGCAGGATGGCGCCGAGGACCGTACCGGTGTACTGGTTGATCATCGCGGGGAGAATGGAGTCGGAGGTGCCGAGATCGGCGATCAGAGCGGAACCGGCGAAACCAATGAAGCTGGCGAAGAGCAGATAGGGCATATAAACGAGCAGCGTGCCGGTGAGAGAAGCGCCGCGCGCTTCCTTGGCGTTCTTTGCGCCGCAGACACGCAGAAAGTTCTCGCTGTTGACCATACCGCTGGTGCCGAAATACAGGCCGGAGGAGATCATTGTACCCCAGCCGACCGTTTTGCCGAACTGCAGCTTGGCCGGGTCGCTCGTGCGGAGAGTTTCAACAATGTTGGAGAGACCGCCAGCCTTTACCAGAGCGACGATTGGGAGAATGATCATGACGGAGAGGACCATCAGGCCGATGTTGAGCTTGTCGGTCTTCGTGGCCGCGACCATGCCGCCGACGACGGTGTAGATGAGCATGACGACGGTCATGATGATGATCGCGGTGAGCAGGCTGAGGGAGGGGACGAACATCTGCAGGATGGTGCCGAGAGAACGGATCTGCGAGGCGACAACGGAGAACACCGAGAAGATGCTCAGCAGAGCGATCGCATTCGCACACTTGGCGCCAACGTGCTTGCGGACAAGCTCCGGAATCGTGCTGACGTTTTCTTCACGGATCTTTCCGGAGAAAACAACACTCGCGAGAATGGCACCGATGCTTACGCCAATGGCCAGATAGAAGCCGGAAACGCCGTAAGCATAGCACATGCTGGCGCAGCCGAGCGTTGAACCGGCGCCGATCCATGCCGAGGACATGGAGAATACGTTTGTCCAGTAGGGGATATTGCGGTTGGCAACGGCGAATTCATCCGCCGTTTTTACATTTCGTCCCGCGAGGAAACCGATAACAAGGATCGCTGCGATATAAAGGATCGCGATAATTACTTTGGCCATGCTATTTACTCCTTCACTCTCTTTTTTGGTGTTTTTCGGGCAAACAGAAGAATCAGAAACAGAACCAAAACGCCAATGAATGCGAGAAGATAGATCTGCGAGTAACCGTATCGCGCACAGTACGAATTCCAGAGCAGCGGCCCGACCGCGTAGCCGAGATCGCTGGCGGCGAGATAGGTGGCGTTTGCCGCGCCCATGCGCTCCGGCGGGGCTTCGGACAGTGCCATGGAATTGAGCACAATGCCGCTCATGCTGTGGCCGCAGCCGTACAGAACGGACAGAATGCCGAGCGAGAGCGCCGTGGGAAACAGAAGGCGCAATCCGGCATACGCGGCTGCAAGGATCAGCGTGCCGGTGAGCAGGATCACCCGGTCGGCCTTCGCGCCGCTGATGCGCCCAATGGTGAGCCGAACTGTTACGACCGCCACGGCGGAGAGCGTGTAGAACGCGTAGGTCCCATTCACGCCGCGCGACGCGGTATAGTAGCTCAGAAACTGCATCACGGTGATCTGCATCACAGCCAGAAAGAGCGTGCACGCCGCGCTGTAAAGCGCCGTCGGTTCATAGAGACCGCGCAGCAGCTCACCGAGACAGGCCCTGCTCTGCGGCTTTTCTATGGTTTCGCGGCAGCGGATCGGCAGCACGAGAGCGATGATCAAAAGTCCTGTGAAAGAGCTGTAGAGAAACACGCCCGTGTAGCCGAAATGCGCGAGAATCCAGAGCCCGATGCCGGGCGCGACCGCCGAGCAGGCGGACATACCGACGCCAAAAATGCTCACGCCCTCCGTAAAGTGGGACTTCGGGATGAAGGAGGTGGCGATCGCGGCAACGGCGGTCGAAGCGACACCCATGCAGAAGCCCTGTGCGATGCGCGCGCCGAGCAGTACACCGTAGGGCAGCTCCGCGAGGAACAGAAGCGGCAGAACGGTATAGCCGACGGCCGAAAGTATCAGCAGCCGTTTTTTCGGGAACCGGTCACAGAGAAGTCCGGAAAAAGGCCGCATGCCGAGCGAGGCAAACGCGAACACGGACGAAAGGAGCCCAGCTGCGGCGGCGGTGAATCCGGCGTCGTTTCCGTACATCAGCGTCAGCGTCAGAAGAAGGATCGAGTAGCCACCGACAAATACGGACGCGATGGTTGCCAGCAGAAAATCTTTCGTATAAAGGGCTTTGGTCGGTTTGCTCATTTCTGGGGTTTCAGCTTACCGGAGGCAATATCGTTCAGACAGGCTTCCAGACGGTTGAGACCTTCTTCCAAAACTTCGTGGCTTGTCGAAAGGCAGATGCGGATGTGGCCCTCGGAGCCGGGGCCGAAGAAGCGCGCGCCGCCGGGGACAAGCGCCACACGGTACTTTTCTTTGAGCACGTCGATCAGCTCGACCGGATCCCAGCCGGTGCCGGTGATGTCGGGGAAGAGCACGAACGTTGCCTGCGGCTTGTGGCACTTGATGCCGGGCATCTTTTCAATTCGTGCGAGAGCATAATCGCGGTTCTCGGCAATCTGTGCGCGGAACGCATCCACGCGCGGGAAGCCGTACTTCAGCGCAGCCTCACCGGCGATCTGAGAGAGCGCGTCGATGCCGCCGATCGTCGTGTCGACCAGAGAGGCCTTGACAACGCGGTCGTACATCTCCTGGTTCATCGTGTACACGCAGCCGATGCGCAGTCCTGCAAGACCGAATGTCTTGGAGAAGCCGTAAACCGTCAGCGTGCGCGCGTTGCGCTCGGCACCAAAGTGGAGAAGGCTGGTGAACTCGCACTCGGGGTAGATCATGTCGGACCAGATCTCATCGTTCATGATGTAAAAGCCGTACTTCTCGGAGAGACGCAGCAGATAGTCGAGATCTTCCTTCTTATAGAGCATGCCCATCGGGTTGTGGGGGTTGCAGAAGCCGAGCATTTTCGTCTTCGGCGTGATATAATCCTCAAGACCTTCAAGACTCACGCAGTCGCTCTGCAGGTTAGTCGGGAAGAGGATGACCTTTGCACCGGCGGACTCCATGCTCGTGCGGAAGAGGAAGTCCACAGGGTCAAACACGATAACTTCGTCGCCCGGCTGAAGGACCGCGTCGGCGATGACTTTCATGCCGCGGGCGGCGCTGTCGATCGGGAGAACAAAGTCGGGGTTGACATCTTCGTTCTTGCGCTCCTTCATGGCCTTGGCGATGGCCTTCTTAAAGCTCGGAAAGCCGCGGTGCGGGGTGTAGGTGAAGTAACCTTCTTTAATATAGTCCTGAAGCGCCTGAACGACCTCGGGCGCGCAGGGAAAGTCGTGGTCGGCAGCAGTGAGAGGGATGACATCCGCATCCTGCTCAGCCCAACGCATGTTGTATGCACGCTGGCGGAGAACATCGAATTTGATGTTTTCGTTCGTAAAGCCTTTCATTCGTTTTACCTCTTTATTAATGAAATTAAATCAGAGCTCCGCGATGGCTTCAATTTCGCAGAGAACACCCTTCGGCAGCGCCTTGGCGGCAACGCAGGAGCGGGCCGGGCAGCTGACAAAGTACTTGGCATAGATCTCATTGAACTTGGCAAAATCAGCCATATCCGCGAGGAAGCAGGTGGTCTTGACGACTTTGGTCATGTCACTTCCGGCAGCGGCGAGGATGGCGGCAACGTTCTTGCAGCTCTGCTCGGCCTGAGTGTCGATGGTGTCACCGGCAGGAGCGCCGGTCGCAGGATCGACGGGGATCTGGCCGGAGGCAAATACAAGGCCGTTCGTGACGATCGCCTGAGAATACGGGCCGATCGCGGCGGGGGCGGTTTCGGTGGAAATTACTTTCATGACAACATTCCTCCTTAAGAATAATGTTTTCGGAAATTGGCAGCGGTACTGCCGTGCTTACGATGCCATTATAAGCGCATTAAAAATGTTTAGTCAATATAAAAACGTTCATTCAACGCGCTTTCGGATGAGTGAACAATTTTTCATTGACGTTATTGTTGACTATCGATATTGACACGGCGCGGGGCATGAATTAAAATAGTTAGTTGTGTATAAAATGGGGAATCTGGTGTGACTATGGAACAGAAAAACAGTAAAAAAACCATGTCCTTCACGCGTATGGACCGCATGGTGCTGGAATCTTATAAGACACTGTGCGAGGGCCTTGCCAACTATCTGGGGGACGGATACGAGATCGTTTTGCACAGTCTGGAAAACTACGATAACTCCGTTATCAAGATCATCAACGGCTACTATACCGGCCGCAAGGAAGGCGCGCCGATCACCGATCTTGCGCTGCATATGCTGGAGGATATCCGCCACAACAACGGCAAGGACTATATCGCCTATTATTCAAAAAACAAAAAGGGCGAGCCCATGCATTCCACGACGATCGCCATCCGCAGCGAGAACGCGAAGATCGTCGGGCTGCTGTGCATCAACTTTTATCTGAATACGCCGCTTGCCTCCGTTATAAACACGCTGATGAAGACGGATGATGGCGCAAGCGTCGGCCGGGAAGAGAACTTTGCCGACAGCCCGTCACAGCTCGTTGGCGATACGATCGCGGAGACAAAGCGCGTCGTAATGGCGGACGCCGATATCGCCGTGCACGACAAGAACAAGGAGATTATAGCGCGGCTCTACAGTAAGGGGTTTTTCAAACTGAAAAACAGCGTTGTAGAATGTGCCGAGGCGCTGGGCATCAGCAAGAATACCGTCTATCTCCATATCCGCAGCTGCAAAAATTCCTGAAGGGCTGCATGATATATAAAGACATAAAGAGACCGCCGCGCACGGAGCGGCGGTCTCTTTTAGCGTGGGAGCACTCTATCTGCCGTGCTGTACCGTGCGGCGGATGGAGTGCTCTCACTGTCAATGAAAAAATTTCAGGTTTTATATAGAGAACTGTAAAGAAAAAATATGTATTAATTGCAAAATGCGAAATATGGTGGTATTCTTTTGTTGAACCTAAGCATCCCGGCGGGATAGCAAAAGGCCCCGCCGACCGGCGGGGCCTTTTGCTTTCACACACTGTGAATCCGCAACTAAATGCGGTAAGCGCGCAGAACGCTTATTTGAACTTGTAGTGTAATCCCAAGTGGTAGTAGGGATCATCTATATTTTTAGCATAAATTTTGAATTTGTCAATAGAGGAGAGCCAAAAATGGAAGAGAAAAAAACGATCCGACCGCATTCTCCGTATTATATCGGCCTTGACGTAGGCACAAATTCCGTCGGCTGGGCGGTGACCGATCCGGAATACAACGTTTTGCGCTTCAAGGGAAACTCCATGTGGGGCGCGAGATTGTTTGAGGAGGCAAAACCGGCGGCGGACCGGCGCGCGGCGCGCATTGCCCGCCGGCGTCTGGAGCGGAGAAAACAGAGACTTTTGTATCTGGAAGAATTCTTCTCCGCAGAGATCGGGAAGTCCGACCCGCTCTTTTTCCGCCGGCTGCATGAAAGCGCGCTCTTTCCGGACGATAAGACAACCGGAACCGGGAAATACACGCTTTTCAATGACCCGGACTTTACGGATCGGGATTATCTGCGCCGGTACCCCACGGTGTACCACCTGCGCAGCGAACTGGTGCATTCCTCCGACCCGCACGACCCGCGGCTCGTATTTCTGGCGCTGCACCATATCATCAAGCACCGCGGGCATTTCCTTTATGAAACATCGGAGAACGGCGACGAATGCCCGACGGTAGACGCTGCGATGCGGGAGCTGACAGAGTATCTCTCGGCGGAAATGAATGTGGGGCTGGGATTGGAGCCGGAGTACTTCACGATCCTTGTCGACCGCAATATGCGCATATCCCAGAAGAAGGCGGCTCTGCGCGCCGCTCTGGGGAGGTCGGTGCAGACGGAGGAGAGCGGCGCGGATATTCAGGCCCTGTCCGATCTGCTTGCGGGGGCCAAAGTCAAGCTGGCTGCGCTCTATGACGATGAGTCGCTCAAAAATGCCGACCCGGCGAGCATCGCGCTGAGCGACGATCTGGACGCCGTGTTTGACGCGCTCTCGTCGGCGCTGGGCGAGCGGGTGGAACTGCTTCTTGCGGTAAAAAAGGTGTTTGATGCGGCACGGCTGTCGGAAATGCGCGGCGGCGAAGCGTATCTCTGCGATGCAAAGATCCGTCAGTATGAGAAAAACCATGCCGACCTTCGTGCGCTGAAAGACTATGTGAGAGAAGCGGCACCGAACAAATACCGGAGCATATTCTATAAAAACGCGAAGGTCCCGAATAACTATGCCGCCTACAGCCGCTACCGTTCGGAGAGCGGGGATAAGACCTGCAAGCAGGAAGACTTTTGTGCGTTTCTCAAGTCTGTGCTGCCGAAACCGGCGGCGGAGCATCCGTTTGCGCCGCAGTATGCGCAGATCGAAGAGAAGACGTTTCTTCCGCGGCTGACCGGCAGCGAAAACGGCATCATCCCGTATCAGCTCCACCGGCTGGAGCTGCGGAAAATTCTGGATAACGCATCGGCGTATCTGCCGTTCCTGCTCGAAGAGGACGAGGACGGCATCTCCGTGCGCGAGAAGATCGAAGCGGTGTTTTCCTTCCGTGTGCCGTATTATGTCGGGCCGCTGAAAGGCCATTGGGCGGCGCGGACCGGAGAAAAGGTCCATCCGTGGAATTTTGAAAAGACCGTGGATCTCGACGCGAGCGCGGCGGCCTTTCTGAAAGACCTGATCGGAAAATGCACCTACACCGGCGCGCCGGTGCTGCCGAAGGACTCTCTGCTGTACAGCGAATTCATGCTTCTCAACGAGCTGAACCCGCTGCGTCTCAACGGAAACGAGCTCCCGGTCAGCGTAAAGCAGCAGTTGATCGAAGACCTGTTCAAAAAAGAAAACCGCCGCGTGACGAAAAAACGCATTCTGGACTATCTGGTCATGCACGGCTATGCCGCAAAAACCGATGAGATCAGCGGCATTGATGACCCGGTGAAGACCAGACTGCGTTCGTACCACGATTTTGCGCCGCTCATCCCCGTGCTCGGCGAGGAAGCGGTGGAGAAGATCATCGAAGGAACGCTGGTATACAGCGACGACAAGCGTATGCTGCGCCGCTGGCTGAAAAAGAATTTCCCTGCGCTGAACGAGGACGATGTGCGGAAGATCTGCCGTCTGAAATATGCCGACTGGGGACGCCTTTCCAAAGAGTTTCTGACGGAACTCTATTCTGGCGCGGATGAGCAGGGCGAGGCGCAGAACATTCTGTATTTTCTGCGAAACACCAATCTCAATCTCATGCAGCTTCTCAATGATCCGGAGCATGCCAATCTTCCGGCCGCGGCGGAAGAGCGGCGGCACGCTCGTTTCGGAAGAGACAGTCTCCGCTCACAGCTGGACGAAATGTACATTTCTCCCGCCGTGCGCCGCAGCATCTGGCAGACGCTGAAGATCGCCGAAGAGATCGCCCATATCCGCGGCGGCGCACCGGCGAAGATCTTTGTCGAGGTGGCGCGCGGCGAGGATAAGGAGAAGAAGGGAACGCGAACCAAATCCAGAAAAGAACAGCTTCTGGAGCTCTATAAGGCCTGCGAGCGGGACAGCGGCGAGCTGTACGAAAAGCTTGCGGCGACGGAGGAGAGCGCGCTGCGGAGAGACAAGCTCTTCCTGTACTATACGCAGTTCGGAAAATGCATGTATTCCGGCGAGCCCATCGATCTGGAAACGGCTCTGCGCGATGATACAACGTATGATATCGACCATATTTTCCCGCGCTCCCGCATCAAGGACGACAGCATTGAGAACCGCGTGCTCGTAAAGAGCGTTCTCAACCGCGAAAAAACGAACACCTATCCGATCTCGCAGGATATCCGCAGCCGGATGCTGCCGTTCTGGTCGATGCTGCACGATAAGAAAATGATCGGCGACAAAAAGTACGACCGCCTGAAAAGAAACACGGAGCTGACGGATGACGAGCTGGCGTCCTTTGTACAGCGCCAACTGACGGAAACGCAGCAGTCCACCAAGGCGCTTGCCCAGCTTTTAAAGGAACGGTACCCGGAGTCGGAGATCGTATACTCCAAGGCGGGCAACATTTCGGAGTTCCGGCAGAAGTTTGAAATGCTCAAATGCCGCGAGGTGAACGACCTGCACCACGCCAAGGACGCCTATCTGAACATCGTTGTCGGCAACGTGTACAAGACAAAATTCACCGACCGGTTTTTCCTGAACATCCGAAAGGAAAATTACAGCCTGAAAGAGGTCTTCGACTGGGACACGCCGGGTGCGTGGAAAGCGGACGGAACGAGTATCGCTACCGTGAAAAAGTACATGGCAAAGAATAACCCCATCATCACCCGCATGCCGCGAGAGGAGAAGGGTTTGCTTTTTAAGCAAACCATTATGCCTGCCGGAAAAGGACAAATTCGAATAAAAGCGGATAAACCGATTGAAAAATACGGAGGCTATACTAGTCGCTTTGCTTCCCATTTTATTGTTGTTGAGCATCAGCGAGGGAGAAAGAGAGTCCGAACAATTGAGCCTGTGTACATTTATGGGAAAACATTGTTCAAGAATAATCCAGTAAAGTATTGTACACAGATTCTCCAATTGACAAATCCGTCGGTAGTGTATTCACCAATCTATATTGATTCGACATTAGAACTTGATGGAGAACGCCTAACGCTTACCGGCGGAACGGCGAGTTCGGGTGATGGAAGAGACTTATACAATCACACAGTCCAGTTGGCTGTTGACGATCAAAAAACAAAATGGATAAAATCAATTTTGAAGTATTTGGAACGTTGCAGCGAACAGAGAAAAGAAATTCCGGTTACACCTTTCGACGGCGTGGATTCGGAGAAAAATAAAGCACTGTATGATTTCTTCCTGAAAAAACTGTCGTCCAATTGTTATGGAAAGCTTTTTACCAAGGAAGGGCAAGTTCTTGCAAAACGGAGAGATGATTTCTCTATGCTGCCGGTGGCGGCGCAGTGCCGAATCATTGCAGAAGTATTAAAATTATTTACCTGTACTGCCGAACTTCCAAATCTTAAGGAACTGTGCGGCTCGGCTATAGGCGAACGTATCCGAAAATCAGCTAATATTTCGGGACTTAATTCGGCCTACCTCATCCACCAGTCGCCGACCGGACTGTATGAGTATCGTACCGACCTTCTGCACTGAAAAACCATGAGCTGGCGGGTCGTAACGGTGTCCAGCCTGTCCAAGCTGGATTACAAAATGGACTATCTCGTCGTGCGCAATACCGACGGCGTAAAGCGCATTCACCTGAGCGAAATATCCGTTCTGATGATCGAATCCACGGCGGTCTCGCTGACGGCCTATCTGCTGTGCGAGCTGAATAAGCGGAAGATCGACATCATCTTCTGCGATGAGCGCCGCCTGCCTTACGGAATGCTTCTGCCGCTTTACGGCAGCCATAATGCCAGCTTGAAGCTCCGCGAACAGATCCAGTGGAAAGACCCGGTCAAGGCGGCGTTGTGGGCGGAGATCGTCCGGGAGAAGATCGTCGGCCAGATCGCCGTGCTGGAATCGGAAGACTGCACGGAGGCGGCGTCGCTTCTGTGTGGTTATCTGGAGGAAGTGCAGCCGGGAGACGCGACGAACCGCGAGGGTCACGCCGCGAAGGTCTATTTCAATGCGCTTTTCGGAAAGGCGTTTTCCAGAGAGCAGGAAAACGCGTGGAACGCCGCGCTTGATTACGGCTACAGCATCGTGCTTTCCGCCGTAGCGCGCGAGATCACGGCCTGCGGCTACTCCACGCAGCTCGGCGTGTTCCACGATAATATGTTCAACAAGCTGAATCTGGCGTGCGATCTTGTGGAGCCGTTCCGACCGCTGGTCGATCATGCCGTGCGGCAGATGGCGCCAGAAAAGCTGGAGCATGATGAGAAAATGCAGCTGGTGCAGATATTGAACCGCCAGATCATGATCGACGGCAGCCGCCAGTATATGCTCAATGCGATCCGTATATTTGTAAAAAGCGTTATGGATGCAATGCGGGAGGAAAACCTTTCTTCCGTTCGGTGGCCGGTGTATGAGCTACAGATTTATGCGAATGATGATCTTTTTTGACCTTCCTACCGATACGATCAAGGATCGGCGGGAGTATGCCCGCTTTCGCAAATATCTCATAAAAAACGGCTTCGTCATGATGCAGGAGTCGGTATACTGCAAGCTGATATTGAACCAGAGCGCAGTGCGCCCGGCGGCGGACGGCATACGCAAAAACCGTCCGCCCAAGGGCCTTGTGCAGATGCTTTGCGTCACGGAAAAGCAGTATGCCGGTATGGAATACATTGTGGGCGTCGGCGAGAGCGACGTGCTCACAACAGACGAAAGGTTTGTGGAACTATGATGCTGGCGCACCCGCTCCTGCAAAGCCCGATCGAGTTCAAGGAAAACCGGGTGCCGGTTCTTATTGTGGAAAACGGACAGCTGTTTCGCCGTCTCATCGGCGATCTTCTGGCACAGGAAAACGGCGAGCCGGGAGAGTTTGCGCTTTCCGAAAACGCCGGTTTGACAGAGATCGGGAAAAACGTGCAGATGACGCTGAATCCCCTTTTTCCGGAACTGGACGGACGGCGTATTCTGACTAAAATTCAGCAGATGGCGGTGACAGCGGCGGAGGATCAGCCGGCGAAAACGGCGGAATGCCTTGCCGCATTGAATGACTACGGCGCGGCGCTCACCGCGGCGATTCCGTTTAATGTCACGTTTTCCGAAATGGAGAGCGCCGATGATGTGGTAAAAGCGCTCGCCTTCCGCGTGGATACCGAAGAGATGTCCATCCCGGAACAGCTGCTGGAAATGATGCGGCTGCACCGAGAGTGCTTTCGGAAACGGCTTTTTGTGTTCGTGAATCTCAAGTCATTCTTTTCGGAGAATGAAATAACGCTTTTTTATCAATCGGTGTTTTATGAAAAACTGTCCGTTCTCCTGCTGGAGAGCGGACAGAAAGAGCCTGTCAGACCCTGTGAGGAGGTGCGGATCATCGACAAAGACCTTTGCGAATTTTGATTCATGTGCTATAATCGTTTTGCTGCCGCCGGATACTCTGTTGTAGTGTCGGAGTGCTGCTCCAAACCGTAGGAAAACGGCGAGTTTTCCCATTTTTCCGAACGAAATACCTGCCGTTTTGAAATTTGAGGTTTGAGAGTAGTGTAATCCCAAGTGGTAGTAAAACGGAATAGTACTTAGTTTATCTTTACTTGATGTTTGAGAGTAGTGTAATCCCAAGTGGTAGTAAAACCAAGATGGTTGATCTGTTCACGCAGATGAAGTTTGAGAGTAGTGTAATCCCAAGTGGTAGTAAAACACTCATATGAAAGATTGTGCACAAACACAAGTTTGAGAGTAGTGTAATCCCAAGTGGTAGTAAAACGCGCAGAGCTGCGAAGAGCGCGCCTGACTAGTTTGAGAGTAGTGTAATCCCAAGTGGTAGTAAAACAAATAATATAACATACGCACTTCCCCACGTGTTTGAGAGTAGTGTAATCCCAAGTGGTAGTAAAACAATCCGGTTGGTGATGTTTTCGCTTACCAGGTTTGAGAGTAGTGTAATCCCAAGTGGTAGTAAAACACTGCCTCTGCCGGTCTTTCCGGCTCTTATGTTTGAGAGTAGTGTAATCCCAAGTGGTAGTAAAACGTCGCTCCAACATGGTGTAGGGATCACTTTGTTTGAGAGTAGTGTAATCCCAAGTGGTAGTAAAACGCGTCCGTGTCGGTTTATTTCTCTTGCTTAGTTTGAGAGTAGTGTAATCCCAAGTGGTAGTAAAACAACGGATAATGCGTTTTTGCGCGATGCTGCGTTTGAGAGTAGTGTAATCCCAAGTGGTAGTAAAACCAAGCTCTTTCCGCGTGTCCGTCATGCTCTGTTTGAGAGTAGTGTAATCCCAAGTGGTAGTAAAACGCGTCCGTGTCGGTTTATTTCTCTTGCTTAGTTTGAGAGTAGTGTAATCCCAAGTGGTAGTAAAACAACGGATAATGCGTTTTTGCGCGATGCTGCGTTTGAGAGTAGTGTAATCCCAAGTGGTAGTAAAACCAAGCTCTTTCCGCGTGTCCGTCATGCTCTGTTTGAGAGTAGTGTAATCCCAAGTGGTAGTAAAACAAAACCTGTCCGCATTGCGGGGCTACGCTTGTTTGAGAGTAGTGTAATCCCAAGTGGTAGTAAAACTTCCTCCTTTTGTGGTGTAGAATCCTCGTCGTTTGAGAGTAGTGTAATCCCAAGTGGTAGTAGAACTATACTCTCGCGGAAGCGCACGATCTCTGGGTTTGAGAGTAGTGTAATCCCAAGTGGTAGTAAAACCCCCGCGGTTATTCAGGCATTGCAGCAGCTGTTTGAGAGTAGTGTAATCCCAAGTGGTAGTAAAACCGAATAACCATGATTTATGCGGCAGGGACGGTTTGAGAGTAGTGTAATCCCAAGTGGTAGTAAAACTCTTCCCAAAGTGCGCGATGAACTCCTCCCGTTTGAGAGTAGTGTAATCCCAAGTGGTAGTAAAACCGAATAACCATGATTTATGCGGCAGGGACGGTTTGAGAGTAGTGTAATCCCAAGTGGTAGTAAAACTCTTCCCAAAGTGCGCGATGAACTCCTCCCGTTTGAGAGTAGTGTAATCCCAAGTGGTAGTAAAACTTCGTGAACCATGCGGCGAGCGCATCTTTGGTTTGAGAGTAATGTAATCCCAAGTGGTAGTAAAACTATCAAGAGGCGTGGTCGGACTACAGGTAGTTTGAGAGTAGTGTAATCCCAAGTGGTAGTAGTGTAGATTTGGCACCGGGATTGTCGTTGCGTTTGAGCGTAGTGTAGTTGAAAAGACACTTCCGCAAGCCGTGCGGGACGGATGCCGTTCGTTCCGCGCGTTCTCCTTTTTACAGTCATTTTACGAAACTGCGGTAACGGATTTTACCGTGCGGCGGTATGCTTACGTCGTACCGAAGGGTTAATGATTTGAAAAAGGAGAATCTATTATGAAAGCAAAGAAGATTTTCACGCTGGCTATGGCCGCCGTACTGACGCTCGCGCTGCT
>ENA-ORNQ01001683-ORNQ01001683.1-human-gut-metagenome-genome-assembly--contig:-NODE-1683-length-16686-cov-4.336420_pt1 | contig 16686 bp, 17 predicted proteins | sample MGYA00242116_ERZ509024 | MGnify/ENA primary metagenome ERZ509024 (study PRJEB26280, sample SAMEA2338697) | human gut metagenome | biome: human gut; feature: human-associated habitat; material: faeces...
CGGCGGTATGCCGGCAGGATATCATTTATGACAATAGAATGCTGCAGAGCGTGCATTCTATTGTTGAGAAAGGAGATACTTTATGCAGACAATTGTGATTTACTCCAGTCAGACAGGAAATACCAGAAAGCTTGCAACACAGATTTTTGCGGCGATTCCTGGCGATTCCAAGGACTTAAAAAATATTGACGAATATCGGGAAAAGGACGCAGAGCTTTATTTTGTCGGTTTTTGGGTGGATCGAGGCGACTGTGACGAAAAGACAGTAGAACTGCTTTCAGGTCTGCATGGCAAAAAGATCGCCCTTTTCGGAACCTGCGGGATGGGAAACGATCCTGCCTATTACCAGAAGGTGATCGACCGGGTAAAGACATGGATTCCGGAAGATAATGAATATATGGATGCATTTCTCTGCCAGGGTAAGATGCCGATTCAGGTGCGCAGACGCTACGAGGAAATGGCAAAGAGCGGACAAAATACCGAACAGATTCAGGCTATGATCCGGAATTTCGACCGGGCGATGCTGCATCCGGATCGGGCAGATGAGTCAGCGGCAGCAGATTTTGCGGTACAGGTCTGGAAACGGATCGGATCATGACGTGCAATCCAATGTGCGGCGCCGTTTGGTGCCACAAAATACAAGGATCATTTTTTTACATGTAAAATGCAAAAATCCCCATTGCTTTTGAAATTGTCTGTGGTATATACTACACAGAGTAATTTACAAAGGAAAGGGGATTTTTCATGGTAAAGGATATGACAGAAGGCAAGCCCGGAAGACTGATTCTGGAATTTGCTATCCCTCTTTTGCTGGGAAATTTGTTCCAGCAGTTTTACAGTCTGGTGGATACTGCGATCGTTGGAAAGTTTCTGGGTGTGGATCAGCTGGCGGCGGTAGGCTCCACCGGCTCGATCAACTTTTTGATTATCGGGTTCTGTATGGGAATCTGCAGCGGGTTTGCTATTCCGATTGCGCAGAGGTTTGGAGCAAAGGACGAGAGCGGAATGCGCCGCTGTGTAGCCAACAGTGCATGGGTATCTGTGATCTTTGCAGTGGTGCTCACGATCGTGACGGTGCTTCTGTGCAGAAATATCCTGCAGTGGATGCGGACACCGGAAAATATCATCGACGATGCATGGATGTATATCGTCATCATTTTTGCGGGAATTCCCGTGACAATTCTCTACAATCTGACTTCAGCGATTATCCGTGCGATGGGAGATTCCAAAACACCGGTTTATTTTCTGGTGATGTCGGCACTGTTAAATATTGTACTCGATCTGTTCTGTATTCTGGTACTGAAAATGGGTGTTGCGGGCGCAGCGCTGGCAACCGTGATTTCTCAGGCAATTTCCGGTATCTGCTGTCTGGTCTATATGATCCGCAAATACGAGATTTTGCGGATGCAGGGAACAGAAGGAAAGGCTGACCCGGAACTGATGCTTCGTCTGGCAGGAATGGGTGTTCCGATGGGATTGCAGTATTCCGTTACGGCGATCGGCAGCGTTATTTTGCAGAGCGCGGTCAATACGCTCGGTTCCACTGCGGTTGCAGCGGTTACGGCATCCGGGAGAATCAGCGGATTTTTCGTCTGCCCGTCCGATGCGCTGGGTGCGACGATGGCGACCTGGGCAGGGCAGAATATGGGCGCGAAGAAGCCGAAGCGAATCCGTGAAGGACTTCGGATGGCAAATATTTACGGAATCGTGTATGCACTTATTGCATTCGGTATCTTGGCAGCTGCCGGTAAGTATATGGCGCTTTTGTTTGTGGACGGGACAGACCCGGAGCTGATGAATCGGATTCAGCAGATGCTTCTGATCAACAGCGGAAGCTATACGTTCCTGATTCTGGTCAACAATGTCCGCTTCCTGATTCAGGGAATCGGCTTCAGCACGCTGGCAATTTTCTCCGGCGTGAGTGAAATGATCGCCCGTGGTATTGCAGGCTTCGTGCTCGTTCCGATGTTCGGATTTCTGGGCGCGTGCGTTGCAAATCCGCTGGCATGGCTGTTTGCAGATCTGTTCCTGATTCCGGCGTATCTGTATGTCATGCGGCGGGTGGAAGATTTCTTTTCCGGAAAACGGGAGCAGCTGTAAGCGGTTTGGTGATACCGGAACAAAGATCAGGAAACCTCCTGGAAGCAAGCCTACATCGGATTTCCGACTTTTTGCCCCTGGCATCACAAGTTCACATTTCTGACATATTTTTCTGCTACACTGCGGATAGATGAGTGATGACAGTTGCCGCACTGCGGCAGATGAGGAGGCTATATGGACAGACAGAAGATTCTTGTGGTAGACGATGAGAACAGAATGCGCAAACTCGTAAAAGACTTTTTACAGAGAGAAAATTTTGAGGTACTGGAAGCAGGAGACGGAAGCGAGGCACTGGATGTCTTTTTTGCCCATCAGGATATCGCGCTGATAATTCTGGATGTGATGATGCCGAAGATGGACGGCTGGCAGGTATGCCGGGAGATCAGGTCCTATTCCAAAGTGCCGATTATCATGCTGACGGCGAGAAGCGATGAAAAGGATGAGCTGCAGGGCTTTGATCTGGGCGTGGATGAATATATTTCCAAGCCGTTCAGCCCGAAGATTCTGGTAGCGAGAGTAGAGGCGATTCTGCGCCGCACCGGTAAAAGCGCACAGGAAAATGAGGTATTGGACGTTGGAGGAATCCATCTGGACAAGGCGGCGCATATGGTGGAGATCGACGGCAGAAGCGTCGATTTAAGCTATAAGGAATTTGAACTGCTGACTTATTTTATGGAAAACAGAGGAATCGCTCTTTCAAGAGAAAAGATACTGAATAACGTATGGAATTATGACTATTTCGGCGATGCCCGTACGATTGACACGCATGTAAAAAAGCTGCGCAGCAAGCTGGGCGATAAAGGCGAACTGATCAAGACCATCTGGGGAATGGGGTATAAGCTCGATGCATAAAAAAGAGAAAAAGACCGCAAAGCGGACGTCCATTCGCAAACAGTTTGCAGGGATTTTTATCGGTTTGATGGCGGGGACGATTCTGCTTTGCTGGTTTTTAAACAGCGGTTTTTTGCAGAAATATTATATCTCGAATAAAAAAGCAGTTCTGATGCGGATGTATGAGGAACTGGGAGAGGCGGTTGCAAACGGCGAGATTGATACGGACGAATATCAGCTTTCTCTCCAGCAGCAGTGCTCGAAGTATAATTTGTCTCTGCTCGTGCTTAATGCGAATTCCGAGGTGGTTGCGGACTCCGGCGGCGGTTCTGAATTTTTGAAGCAGCAGCTTTTACAGCATCTGTTTGCACTAAGCGGCGAGAAGTACGAGATTATGGAAAACGGCAATAATTATATTGTCGCACGCGTTTCAGACAGTCGGGCGCAAATGGAATATATAGAAAGCTGGGGCATTCTGACGGGCGGATACTTTTTTATTGTAAGAAGTGCGCTGGAAGGAATCCGGGACAGTGCGAAAATTGCGAATACGTTCCTTGCAAGCGTCGGTATTTTCTCAGCAATTATCAGCGGTATTGTGATCTGGATTGTTTCCCGCAGGGTGACGACGCCGATTCTGCAGCTGGCGGACATTTCGGAACGAATGTGCCATCTGGATTTTGAAGCCCGTTACAGCGGAAACAGCAAAAACGAAATCGGCATTCTCGGCGAGAATATCAATCAGCTTTCCGATACGCTGGAGCATACGATTTCAGAGTTGAAAACGGCGAACAATGAATTAAAAAAGGACATCCAGAAAAAAGAAGAGATCGACCAGATGCGTCGGGAGTTTCTGTCGAACGTTTCCCATGAGTTAAAAACGCCGATCGCACTGATCCAGGGCTATGCAGAGGGACTTTTGGAGGACGTCAATTCCGATCCGGAGAGCCGGAAATTTTACTGCGACGTCATTGTGGACGAAGCGGCGAAGATGAACAACATGGTCAAAAAGCTTCTGACGCTCAACCAGCTCGAAGCCGGAAACGACGTTGTTTCGATGGAGCGCTTTGATATTACGGCACTCGTGCACAACTATCTGCAGTCCGCAGATCTTCTTGCGAAGCAGAACGGCATTTCCGTCCATATGGATCAGACGAAGGAGATCTATGTCTGGGGCGATGAATTCAAGATCGAAGAAGTTCTGATGAACTATTTTTCCAATGCGGTCAACCATTGTGAAAAAGAAAAGGTTGTCGAGGTAAAGATCGAGGAAATGGACGGGCACGCCAGAGTTTCGGTGTTCAATACCGGTATGCCGATCCCGGAGGATTCTCTGCCGCATCTGTGGGAGAAGTTTTACAAGGTGGACAAGGCGAGAACGAGGGAATACGGCGGAAGCGGTATCGGACTGTCGATCGTCAAGGCAATTATGGAGTCGATGAACCAGAAATACGGCGTAATCAATTACGAAAACGGCGTTAGGTTCTGGTTTGAACTGGAGCTTGCCGGGGAAGAATCGGAGATTACCCCTGCAATTTCTGAAAAAAACAGTTGAAATATGAGGTTTTTTAGGATACACTTGTATAGTATTGAAACCGTGATTATTTAGGAGGAAGATTTTATATGATTTCTGCAGGTGATTTCAGAAACGGCGTTACCATTGAGTTTGAGGGCAATATTTACCAGATTATTGAGTTCCAGCACGTTAAACCTGGTAAAGGCGCTGCTTTCGTTAGAACCAAGTTAAAGAATATTAAGAGCGGCGGTGTTGTTGAGAAGACTTTCCGTCCTACTGAGAAATGTCCTACTGCCCGTATCGAGAGAAGAGATATGCAGTACCTGTACAACGACGGCGATCTGTATACTTTCATGGATATGGAAACCTATGACCAGATCTCTCTGAACCAGGATGCAATCGGCGATGCTCTGAAGTTCGTAAAAGAGAATGAAGTCTGCAAGATCTGTTCTCATAACGGCAGCGTATTCGCAGTGGAGCCCCCTCTGTTCGTAGAGCTGGCAATTACTGAGACTGAGCCTGGCTTCAAGGGCGATACCGCTACTGGCGCAAATAAGCCTGCTACCGTTGAGACCGGCGCACAGGTTTATGTACCGCTGTTCGTAAACGAAGGCGATGTCATCAAGATCGACACCAGAACCGGTGAATATCTGTCCAGAGTATAAGTTCTGGCGATATTGGACAGGCTGGTTTATCGGTAGGCTGCAGCTTCTTTATAGGGGAAGCAGCTTTCGAAATCTGAAACAATAGAATGCATGTTCTACGATCTTTCTGTTGTCAGGAATGGAAAATACAGGGCGCATGGAAAAGGGTAACAGCTTTTGCATGTGCCTTTTTGTGTATAGAATTTTTGCGTATAAGAAATGAAATTGCCCATACGATGCAAAATACTCTGTTGGGATCCTGCTGCGGCAGAGTGAAATTCTAAAAAAAGTATGAAATTCTACTTTCATAAACCTGATATGAAAATGAAAGAAATAATGAGAAAATAAAAGAAAATAAAAGAAAATAGAACATGAATGGCGCTCAGCTGTGTTGCATAATCGACCGAAGAAACATAATATACATATAGTGTTTAGCACTCAGGACAAATGAGTGCTAACAGTAAATACGAAAGTATGAATTTTCATATAAGGAGGCAGTTATCATGAAGTTAGTACCGTTAGGTGACAGAGTTGTATTAAAGCAGCTGGTTGCAGAAGAGACAACCAAATCCGGAATTGTTCTTCCTGGACAGAATAAAGAGAAGCCCCAGCAGGCAGAAGTCATTGCAGTTGGCCCCGGCGGAGTGGTGGACGGCAAAGAAGTGAAAATGGAAGTTAAGGTTGGCGATCAGGTCATTTACTCCAAGTACGCAGGTACTGATGTGAAACTGGATGACGAAGAATATATCGTTGTAAAGCAGTCAGACATTCTGGCAGTAATTGAAGCGTAAGTTTAAACTTGAATTAGGAGGCTGATTTATTATGGCAAAGGAAATTAAATACGGCGCAGAAGCGCGTGCAGCACTGGAAGCCGGCGTTGATAAGCTGGCAAATACCGTCAGAGTAACCCTTGGACCCAAGGGACGTAACGTAGCACTGGATAAATCCTACGGTGCTCCGCTGATCACCAACGATGGTGTGACCATCGCAAAAGAGATCGAGCTGGAAGATGCATTCGAAAACATGGGTGCACAGCTGGTAAAAGAAGTTGCAACAAAGACCAATGACGTTGCAGGTGACGGCACCACAACCGCAACTGTTCTGGCACAGGCAATGATCGGCGCTGGCATGAGCAACCTGGCAGCAGGTGCAAATCCGATCATTTTAAGAAAAGGTATGCAGAAGGCAACCGAGTGTGCCGTAGATTCCATTCAGAAGATGAGCCAGAAGGTCAACGGTAAGAACCACATTGCAAGAGTTGCAGCGATTTCTGCAGCAAGCGATGAAGTTGGTCAGATGGTTGCAGATGCGATGGAAAAGGTTTCCAACGATGGCGTTATTACTATCGAGGAAAGCAAGACCATGAAGACAGAGCTGGATCTGGTAGAAGGTATGCAGTTTGACAGAGGTTACATCTCCGCATACATGGCTACTGATATGGATAAGATGGAAGCGGTTCTGGACAATCCGTATATCCTGATTACCGATAAGAAGATTTCTAACATTCAGGAGATCCTGCCTTTACTGGAGCAGATCGTTCAGTCCGGCGCAAAGCTGCTGATCATCGCTGAGGATGTAGAGGGCGAGGCTCTGACCACCCTGATCGTCAACAAGCTGCGCGGCACTTTCAATGTAGTAGCTGTTAAAGCTCCTGGCTATGGCGACAGAAGAAAGGCTATGCTGGAGGATATTGCAATCCTGACCGGCGGACAGGTGATCAGCTCTGAACTCGGTCTGGAATTAAAAGAGACTACAATGGATATGCTCGGCCGTGCAAAATCTGTTAAGGTTCAGAAAGAGAACACCATCATTGTTGACGGGGAAGGCGACAAGGCTGCAATCGCAGCGAGAGTTGCACAGATCAAGAAGCAGATCGAAGAGACCACTTCTGATTTCGACAGAGAAAAGCTGCAGGAGAGACTTGCCAAGCTGGCTGGCGGTGTAGCAGTGATCCGTGTCGGCGCTGCAACGGAAACCGAGATGAAAGAAGCAAAACTGCGTATGGAAGACGCTCTGGCAGCTACCCGTGCAGCAGTAGAAGAAGGTATCATCGCAGGCGGTGGTTCTGCATATATCCACGCTGCAAAGGATGTAGAAGCTCTGGCAAATACACTGGAAGGCGATGAGAAGACCGGTGCGAAGATTGTACTGAAGGCTCTGGAAGCTCCTCTGTACTATATCGCAGCAAACGCAGGCCTGGAAGGCAGCGTTATCATCAACAAGGTAAAAGAGTCCCCGATCGGCTTCGGTTTCGATGCCCTGAATGAGACTTATGTAAATATGATCGACGCAGGTATTCTGGACCCTGCAAAGGTTACCAGAAGCGCTCTGCAGAACGCAACCAGCGTTGCAAGCACATTGCTGACAACCGAATCCGTTGTTGCAAGCATTAAGGAAGACACTCCTGCAATGCCCGCCGGCGGTGCAGGCGGCATGGGTATGATGTAAGCTGCACAAACTTTTATAAGAAACATGAAAAACTGCTGTCGGCAGGTTTTGCCGACGGCAGTTTTTTTATGTCCGAAGCTGGTTTGCCCAGTTCGCCCGCGTCACATCATTCGCAAAAAACGCAGCTTCGTAGCTTTTTCGCTGCTGTGCAGCTCCTTTTTGCTCATGAAATGGCGCTCCCTTCGTAGAGCTCTACAAGCATCTTTTCATGCAAGCATGAAATCTGCTTGTAGAGCTCTACGAGTGAATTGTGTCCTTCATTTTATACAAGGATTTGAGAAATTTGCCTTGTCTCGGATGGGGAAAATGTTATAATTTATCTATCAGACATCGAGAACGAAAACGTGAAAATCAGAAAATGAAAGGAGAAGCAGAATGTCTTATATTGACATCATCAAAGAAAAAGCCAGATCGGACAGAAAGACGATCGTACTTCCGGAGACGAATGACAAGAGAACGCTGATCGCAGCATCCCATATTATCGAAGAGGGGATTGCCAACATTATTATGGTTGGCAATGAAGAAAAGATCATGGATGGTGCAGGATGGCTGGAAGTTGATCTGACCGGTGTGCGCGTGATCGATCCTATGAAATGTGAGAAGTTGGACGAATACGTTCAGTTATTATATGAAACGAGAAAGCATAAGGGAATGACGCCCGAAAAGGCACGTCAGATTCTGCTGACCGATAACATGACCTTTGGTGTTATCATGGTAAAAGCAAATGATGCAGACGGAATGGTGGCGGGTGCATGCCATGCAACCGCAGATACCCTGCGTCCGGCGCTGCAGATTTTAAAGACCGCACCCGGTGTAAAGCTGGTATCCGGTTTCTTTATTCTGGATGTACCCAACTGTGAATACGGCGAGCATGGTACGTTCCTGTTTGCAGATTGTGGCCTGAATCAGGATCCGACCGCTGAAGAGCTTGCAGCGATTGCAGACACCAGTGCAAAGAGCTTTAAGACCCTTGTCGGCGCAAAACCGATTATCGCGATGCTGTCCCATTCCACCAAGGGAAGCGCAAAGCATCCTCTGGTAGATAAGGTTGTAAAAGCAGTAGAAATTGCACACGAACAGTATCCCGGACTGACATTGGACGGCGAACTGCAGACTGACGCAGCGATTGTGCCCTCTGTTGCAAAATCCAAAGCCCCTGGCAGTGAAGTTGCAGGTAAGGCAAACGTTCTGATCTTCCCGAACCTGGACTGCGGTAATATCGGCTACAAGCTGGTACAGAGACTGGCAAAGGCGGAAGCCTATGGGCCGATGCTGCAGGGTATTGCAAAGCCCGTAAACGACCTGTCCAGAGGCTGTTCCTGGGAAGACATCGTCGGAGTAGTAGCATTAACTGCAGTTCAGGCACAGCTCATGTAACGTGCGCAAGTGAGTCAGCATGCTTGCATGATTGACGAACGGCGAAGTTACCGAGTGAGCTATGCTCACGACATAATTGATACAATAGAAAAATAAAAGCCGCCCGTATAGGGCGGCATTTGTTTTTCTTGCATCATTAACGAACGTGCAGCCTGCGCAGCAGGAAGTAAAGCGTGCCGGTGCGAGCCCGTGAGTCTAACAGCCTGCTGGGAATAAAATTGTGCAAACCGTCTCGGTTTTAGTTGTAAATTGGGATGGTTTTTGTTATTATGGAGAGGTGAGATTCAAATAACACGAACGGGGGTATACAAAAATGAAAATTCTTGTCATAAATTGCGGAAGTTCTTCGCTGAAATTCCAGTTAATCGATTCGGAAACAGAAGAATTGACAGCGAAAGGATTATGTGAGAGAATTGGTATCGCTGGCAGCCGGATCAGCTACACACTGACCGGTCATGAAAAGCGTAAATGGGACGCTCCGATGGCAGATCATAAGGATGCTGTCCGTCTGATGCTGCAGACACTGACGAATCTGGAAGACGGCGCGGTAAAAGAACTGTCCGAGATCGGTGCAGTCGGACACCGTGTTGTACACGGCGGCGAGCATTTTTCAGAAGCAACCCTGATCACACCGCAGGTAAAAGAAGCGATTATGGAATGTACCGTACTGGCGCCTCTTCATAATCCGGCGAACCTGCAGGGAATTGAAGATTGTGAGTTACAGCTGCCGGGTGTTCCTCAGGTAGCGGTATTTGATACTGCCTTTCATCAGACGATGGATGAAGAGGCTTATTTATATGCGATTCCTTACCGTTATTACAAACAGTTTGGAATCAGAAGATACGGTTTCCACGGCACGAGCCACCAGTACGTTTCCAGACGTGCGGCGGATATCCTGGGCAAGCCGTATGAATCGTTAAAACTGATTATCTGCCACCTTGGAAACGGTGCGTCCGTATCTGCGATCAAGGACGGCAGATGTATAGATACCTCCATGGGACTGACTCCGCTGGAAGGTCTGATTATGGGCACCAGAAGCGGTGATGTAGATCCGGGTGTACTGGAAATGATGGCAGGTAAGGATGGTAAGAACATCCACGAAGTAGTGAGAATTTTGAACAAGGAATCCGGTGTGCTTGGGCTTTCAGATGGTTTTTCCTCTGATTTCAGAGATCTGGAAGACGCTTATCTGGAAGGAAATAATCCGGCTGCGACAAGGGCGATCAAAGCGTTTGTCCTTCGGGTTGCAAAATATATCGGTGCATATGCGGCAGAATTAAATGGTGCGGATGCGATCTGCTTTACAGCGGGAATCGGCGAAAACAGCCCGGTTATCCGTGAACTGATCTGCAGCCCGTATCTGGAACATCTTGGCGTAGAGCTGGATAAGGAAGCCAACAATATCCGGGGCAAGGAGAGAATCGTTTCGACGCCATCTGCAAAGACCAAAGTGCTTGTGATTCCGACAAATGAAGAACTGGAGATTGCCAGACATACCCTTGCGATTGTAAAGGGCAAATAAGGCGTCCAGTCAGAAAATAAAGGACGGGATCAGGAAAAATGTCAGGAATTGAAATCGGGAATTTAGAAAGTTTGCATACCTTAGTATTCAGCAGTCTGGAATTTCTGTTTCGATATCTGCCGCTTTTCCTGATCCTTTTTTATGCGGTTCCGAAGCGGTTTCAGATGTTTGTGTTGTTTGCGTTTAGCTTGATTTTGTATGCGCTCGGGGATCCTGCGCATGTGCTGATTTTGCTCGGAATGTCGGTTGTCAACTGGCTGTTCGGGTACGGTCTGGCGACGGAGCCGGATGCAGACGGCAAAAGAATGTCGGGGCTTCATAGAAAAAAGGAGCATCCGGGTGTGAGGGGGCTTCGCAGGAAAAACATAAACTGGAGCGAACTGCAGATTTTCGGGGAAACCGTAGATCAGAGGAAAGAGGAGCCCTATAGAAACACGACCAGCCCCCAAACTGTCAAGAAGCGCAAATTCTGGCTGGCTGTCAGCGTTTTGTGCAACGCGTCGCTTCTGATCTTTTTCAAGCTTTCCAATGTGTTCGAGGAAAATATGCTGCTTCCGGTGGGAATTAGTTTTTATACGTTTAAAAGCATTTCCTATTTGATTGATGTGTACAGAAGCGGGCACGCGGAGCGTTCATTTCTCCGGTTTGGCGCATATTTGTGTTGTTTCCCGCAGATCGTTTCGGGACCGATTATGCGATATGGCGAGATGGAACAGGCGCAGCAGTTCGGTGTCTGGAAGGCGGCAAGGGCAGAAGACGGGCTGAAATATATCATTGCCGGACTGGGCATGAAGGTGCTGCTGGCGGATCGGCTGGGCTTTTTGTGGAACGATATCCAGACGATCGGCTTTGAAAGCATTTCGACGCCGCTTGCATGGCTGGGCGCGGCAGCCTATTCGATGGAGCTTTATTTTGATTTCGCGGGGTATTCCCTGATTGCAGTCGGAATCGGCAGGATGATCGGGCTTCCGGCGATCAAAAACTTTGACCAGCCGTATTCGTCCCGCTCTGTCAGCAAATTTTACCGTCGCTGGCACATGACGCTCGGCTCGTGGTTTCGGGATTATCTCTATATCCCGCTGGGAGGCAACCGGAAGGGAACGCTGCGCACGGTATTCAACCTATTGCTCGTATGGGCGGTGACCGGCTTCTGGCATGGCGGCGGACTGCATTTTATCCTGTGGGGGATGATTTTAGGATTACTGGTTGTGATAGAAAAGCTGTGGATCGGAAAATGGCTGAAAAAGAGCAAAATTTTATCCCATGTATATGTACTGTTCGTGATTCCACTGACCTGGATGGTGTTTGCAATTCCGACCCTGCCGGAAATCGGCGTTTATTTCGCACGGCTGTTCCCGTTCTTTGGCGTGGGCAGCGCGGTCAATCCCGGGGATTTCGCAAAAGAACTGACACTGTTTATTCCGGAGCTTGTCGGCGGCATTTTGCTTTGCATCCCGCAGGTTTACCGGTGGTGTGAAAAACACAGGAAAAATGTGATAGTAGTCGCTGCACTGTTTGTTGTTTTCTGGTACAGCGTATATCGGATGGCGAATGCGGCGAACAACCCGTTCATGTATGCGAACTTTTAAAAAAGATAGGATTGTGTGCGGGTTCATTGGCGCGGCAGCACCTGCAGAATGGAGAAAATATGAGCTTTTGGAAAAAATGTCCACTGTTGGCCGCAGTGATCGTCAGCGGACTGGTGATAGAGGGAGCCGGGGTTGCCAATGGGGTAAAATCCGGCGAAATAGAAAATCCGGCGAGCTGGAAGCAGCCTGCGTTAGCGACTGTTTTTATAGATTTAAAACAGGGCGTTTATCCGTGGAGTGACAGGAGCGTACAGACGGCGGCGATGGATGCTGCAGATGTGCAAAAAGACAGAATAACGGAGGAAACCGGCGGGCAGACGAATGAAGAAAACGGGGGAGAAAAAGCCGGACAGATGGCGAATGCTGACCGGGATGCAGATCATAAAAACGGAACCGGAGACGAAAATGAGGCAGGCGTAAGCGGAAATGCTGTGCCAGGCAAGGCGGCAGAAGAGAAGCAGGAAGCAGAGGAGGAGCCGCTCGAATTTACCCATGTGGACAAGGAGTATTTTGCGGACGCCGTGTTTATCGGGGATTCCCGGACACAGGGACTCTACGAGTACAGCAACCTGGCAGATGTGGCGACCTTTTACAGCAAGACATCTCTGACGGTCTATAATTTATTTGAAAAACCGAAGGATTTTATCCGGGAAGGCGATGAAAAGCTGACGCTGGAGCAGGCGCTTTCCAGACACCAGTTCAAAAAAGTCTATCTGATGATCGGCATCAACGAGATGGGCACGGGAACGCCGGAATCATTTTTTGAAGCCTATGCGAGGGCGGTATATAAGATTCGGGAGCTGCAGCCGGACGCAATTATTTTCGTGCAGGGAATCATGCGCGTGGCGGGGCAGAAAAACGCTTCCGATCCAGTATTTAATAACACAAACATCAATATCCGCAATGTGGAAATCGAAACACTCGCAAACGGAAAGGATATTTTTTATATTGACGTCAACGAAGCGGTCTGCGATGAAAACGGCAATTTATACGCGGATTGGACATTTGATCAGATCCACCTGAAAGCGAAATATTATCAGGTCTGGGAGAATTTCTTGATGGAACACGGAATCGTAAAAAAGTAAGCAGAAAGAATTAGTGAAAATTATCTTGACAAAGGCAAAAGGCGTCTGTATAATCGTATGAGTATGGACGAAGTCCGTTTGGATTTTGCCATGTCGTTAGGAGTATACTATGTTAGTGAATGTGACAGATGTTTTTACATCCGAAGGCAAAGTTCTTACGCAGGAGTTTGCGTGGGAGACTGCAGAGATTACACATGATGGAAGCTCTTATCCGGTAAAGAGCAGCAATAAGCTTTTGCTGAAGCTGACGAATACCGCGCAGGGCGAAGCACTTGTGGAAGCGAAGCTGCAGTTTGTGGCAGGAATTCCCTGTGACAGATGCTTGGAAGAAGTAGAAGTTCCGTTTGATCTTTCCATCGTACAGAAGCTGGTGGCACCTGACCGTGCTGATCAGGATGCTTTGGAAGAGCAGGAAGCTTTTATGGAAGGTTACTCGCTGAATATAGATAGTCTGATCGATAATGAGATTACGACAAGCTGGCCTATGAAGGTGTTGTGCAGACCAGACTGCAAGGGACTGTGTCCTGTCTGCGGGAAGGATTTGAACACGGGAGCATGCGGCTGCGATACTTTTGTTCCCGATCCGAGGATGGCGGCAATCATGGATGTCTTTAACGCGAATAAGGAGGTGTAACGATGTCTATCTGTCCTAAGAATAAGTCTTCCAAGTCCAGAAGAGATAAGAGACGGGCAAATTGGAAAATGAGCGCACCCACTCTGGTGAAGTGCAGCAAATGCGGCGCACTGATGATGCCTCACAGAGTCTGCAAGGCCTGCGGTTCTTACAACAAGCGCGAAATCGTTAAGGTTGAGGCTTAAATAATAGAATACACGTTTTGTGGGCATTCTATTGTTATGAATAACAGACGAGCAAACAAAAGGGCTTCCGGAATCTTCCGGGAGCCTCATTTTTTTGCCTGAAAACGTCAGGAAAATTGACTTTTCTACGGTATTTTAGTATAGTAAAAGATGTTACAGTTCACCCACGCCATTTGCAAAGAGGCACGAACGAACTATAACAAAAACAAGAAAGGGCAGGTGCTTTAAGATGGCAGAGCTGGTCAGAGTTGCTGTGGACGCGATGGGCGGAGACAACGCGCCGACAGAGATTATAAAAGGTGTTGTAGAGGCAGTTCATGCAGATGAACGCGTGAAGGTTTTTTTGGTAGGACAGGAGGACGTTGTGAAAAAGGAACTCGCAGCCTATTCCTATCCGGCAGAGCGGATTGAAGTCGTACACGCTTCCGAAGTGATCGAGACGGGCGAGCCTCCGGTCAATGCGATCCGCGGCAAAAAGGATTCCTCCATTGTAAAAGGCTTAGGTCTGGTGAAAAACGGCGAATGCGACGCGTTTGTATCTGCGGGAAGCACCGGCGCGGTTTTAGTTGGCGGACAGGTGTTAGTCGGCAGGGCAAAGGGCGTGGAGCGTCCGCCTCTGGCTCCGCTTATCCCGACAGAAAATGGCTGTTCTTTGCTGATTGACTGTGGCGCAAACGTGGATGCAAGACCTTCGCAGCTGGTACAGTTTGCAAGAATGGGATCGATCTACATGGAAAATGTCATGGGAGTAAAGAACCCGACAGTTGCCATCGTCAATATCGGTGTGGAAGAAGAAAAAGGCAATGCGCTGGTAAAAGAAACCTATCCGATGCTGAAGGAATGCAAAGATATCAATTTTATCGGAAATATCGAAGCGCGTGATATCCCGGCAGGAAAGGCAGACGTCGTTGTGTGCGAAGCGTTTGTGGGCAATGTAATCCTGAAATTATACGAGGGTGTCGGCGCAACCCTGATCAAAAAGGTAAAGGGCGGCATGATGACAAACCTGCGTTCAAAGATTGGCGCACTTTTGGTAAAACCTGCACTGAAGCAGACCCTAAAGGCATTTGATCTGGAAGAGTATGGCGGCGCGCCGCTGCTTGGCTTGAAGGGACTTGTTGTAAAGACCCACGGAAGCTCCAAATCAGTAGAAATTAAAAATACGATTCTGCAGTGCATCACGTTCCAGGAGCAGGATGTTGTTGGAAAAATTACAGCCAGCATTGCAGCTGCAAAGGAAGAAGGATAAGGGGTATGGAGTTTGAAAAGCTGAAACAGATCGTGGCAGAGATTTTGAGCGTAGATCCGCGGGAACTGACGGAGGAGACGAATTTTATCGACGATCTGTGTGCGGATTCCCTGGATCTTTACCAGGTCATTCAGGAAATTGAAGAGACGTTTGAAATTGCAATACCAGAAGAAGAGGCAGAAAAGATCAAAACCGTCGGAGAAGCGGTAGAGCTGATCAGAAAGACAAGGAACGAGTGAACAATATGACTGAGGAATATACGATAGGTGAGCTGGAAAAAAAGATTGGATATCAGTTCCGGGATAAGAGTCTGTTAAAACAGGCTCTTACTCACAGCTCTTTTGCCAATGAACAGAGAATCAACAAATTAAAGGACTACGAGCGGCTGGAGTTTTTGGGAGATGCTGTGCTGGAGCTGATTTCCAGCGATTTTCTTTTCCATGAGAATCCGCAGATGCCGGAAGGAAAGCTTACGAAGCTGCGTTCCTCGATGGTCTGTGAGCCAGCGCTTGCGTACTGCGCACGGGATATCGAGCTGGGACGCTACATGTTGCTTGGAAAGGGCGAAGAGGCGACCGGTGGACGCAACCGCGATTCGATTACCTCGGACGTGATGGAGGCGGTGATCGGCGCACTGTATTTGGACGGCGGTTTTGACGCGGCACATGATTTTATCCACCGATTCATTTTATCCGATCTGGAAAATAAAATTCTGTTCTATGACAGCAAGACGGTGCTGCAGGAAATTCTGCAGGCAGAAGGCGATGGGGAGTTTTCTTACGAACTCAAAGGAGAAGAGGGACCGGATCACAACAAATCGTTCTGGGTTGATGCAGTCAGAAACGGGGAAGTGATCGGCAGCGGGCATGGCCGTACCAAAAAGGCGGCGGAGCAGCAGGCGGCTTATGAAGCAATCCTGAAGCTTCGAAAGCGCTAAGGAGCCTATAATATATGTATTTAAAGAGTATAGAAGTACACGGGTTTAAATCCTTTGCCAATAAAATCCTGTTTCAATTCCACAACGGAATCACCGGTATTGTCGGACCAAACGGCAGCGGAAAGAGTAATGTAGCGGATGCAGTTCGCTGGGTACTGGGTGAGCAGAGTGCCAAACAGCTGAGAGGATCCAAGATGGAAGATGTTATTTTTTCCGGTACTGAGAGCAGGAAACCTCTGGGTTTTGCCTACGTGGCGATCACTCTGGATAATTCAGACCATCAGCTGGCAGTGGAATATGATACCGTGACGGTATCAAGGCGTGTGTACCGTTCAGGAGAAAGTGAATACAAGATCAATGGCCATAACTGCAGATTGAAGGATGTGCAGGAAAAAAAGAAGGACAGGAGAGCTGGGCAGAACTTTTTTATAATACAAATCCAGAGATCTGGTATGACGATGTAGGACCCAAAAAAGCAAGTGATTTTTATCATCATTACAAAGAAGATATCAAAACGATGGCATCTTTTGGAATGACAGGATTTCGCTTTACGATCCAATGGGCAAGATTTA
>ENA-ORNQ01001695-ORNQ01001695.1-human-gut-metagenome-genome-assembly--contig:-NODE-1695-length-16609-cov-2.912529_pt1 | contig 16609 bp, 14 predicted proteins | sample MGYA00242116_ERZ509024 | MGnify/ENA primary metagenome ERZ509024 (study PRJEB26280, sample SAMEA2338697) | human gut metagenome | biome: human gut; feature: human-associated habitat; material: faeces...
ACAGTGTAAAATGAAAAACCGGAACAAGCAGTGCGCAGAGCAGACCGATAAGCAAAAACAAAATGTCCATTATTCAACCTCAAATCCACAGGCAGAGAGGAACCGTTTTATACCTGCGCGGCCGGCGGTGTCCTCTTTGTATACACCTGCATCCTTTAAAACATTTTCGCAAACGCTGCCTACCTGACGATAGATAAAATCAATTGCTTCCTGATGCGTCCGGGGGACAAAGCTGTTTTTAAAGCTATTGAACCATGCGGAATGTACATTTTCCGGCTGCTTTTTCTCTATCCACGCCTGTGCCAGATCCTCCAGTTCTGTTTTCAGGCGGCCAGGAAGAATAAACAGCCCCATAACCTCAATTAATCCGATATTTTCTTTTTTTATGTTATGTTTATCCGGGTGGGGATGGAATACGCCTAAAGGAAGTGCATCCGTAGTCAAATTATTGCGCAGTACAATATCACATTCGTAGAGGCCTGCATGGTTGATTCGCACGATCGGCGTAATGGTATTATGCTCTTGTCCATTTGTAAAGGCAAAAATACCGCAGGAAGGATCAGAATAATTCTGCCAGGTCTTTAAGATCTTTGTCGCTACGGGTAAAATACTTTCTGTTTTCTCTGCCGCTAACCGCAGGCATGTCATGGGCCAGTTTACAATGCAGCAGGAAACGGCATCATCTCCACAGGAAAATCTAAAAAGCGGGGCGGCTTTTTCCATAGGCATTTGATGGCGGCCGCCCTGAAAATGCTCATGCGTAAGAATAGAACCGCCTACTACCGGCAGTTGGGTATTGGAACCGATAAAATAGTGCGGAAATTTTTTTAAAAAACTGAACAGACGGATAAATTTCTTTTCATTCATCGTCATGGGCGTATGTTCTTTGCAAAAAACGATACAATGTTCGTTATAATACACATAAGGGCTGTATTGAAAGTACCATGGCTCGTTGTCCAGTTCTACCGGAATGGTCCGCAGCGTTTCGTGGGAGGGATATCCAAGCCTTCCGCTGTAACCAACATTTTCAAGACACAGCATACATTTGGGATAGTTTGTCTGCGGCATGGCTTTTTGTTTTTCTATTTCTTTAGGATCCTTTTCCGGTTTAGTCAAATTAATAGTAATTTCAAGTGTGCCATAAGCGGATGGATAATCATATTGAATATTTTTAGCAATATCAAAGGTACGGATATAATTGCTGTCTCGGCAGAGGGTATAGAACCAATCCGTTGCTTTTTGGGGAGATTCTGCATAAAGCCGCGCAAAGATTTCCTGCGCCTGAGACTGCATCATCAGCAGACAGCCGCAGATTTTATTATCAAAAAGATCGCGGTAAGTTTTGGTGTTCATCTCCAGCATATTCTTTTCCGCGGCATAGTCTACCATTTCTTCTAAGACAGGAACCAGACTTTCCGGCAGAGGAGGAAGTGCTCCTTCATAAGGAGCATCCTGCTGAAAAAGTGTAAGCAGCCGGTTGCGTATCAGCGGTTCATCTGCGGGCAGACAAAGCCCTTTTTTTACGGCAAATTGTGTACAGAGTTCTATAAGCTGCGTAATATCTTTTTCCATAGTAGCCTCCGCTTTTATGATTCTATCATTATAATAAAGGAATTTAGAGTATTTGTCAATGAATACACCAGATGTATGCAAGATTTCTGTTGTTTTTTCAGTATAAACATGCTATAATCACAATAATAAAACTACAGGAGATGTTTATTTTTTATGGGATTAATAAAAGATATAAAAGCAACACAAGTATTGAAAAAGATTTATGGCGAGCAGGCAAAAAGCCAGCTTGACCGCTATGCGCGTATTGAAGAAAAATTCCAGGCACTGTTCGGGAACGGAGAAGTGCTGTTTTTTTCTACCTCCGGGAGAAGTGAAATTATCGGTAATCATACCGATCATAACCATGGCTGTGTTATGGCAGCGGGAATCAATTTAGATGCAGTGGCTGCTGTGAGAAAAACAGAGGATATGAAGGTGCAATTTATTTCCGAAGGGTACCCGGATAAAAATATAATCGATTTAACAGATCTTTCGCTCAATATCAAAGAACGCGGTACAACCAAAGCCTTGATTCGAGGAATTGCATATCGAATGAAAGAGGATTTAGGGCTGAATATCGGTGGCTTTCAAGCGTATGTACAGAGTGATGTTCTTCGGGGAAGCGGGTTATCTTCTTCGGCAGCTATTGAAGTAATGATCTATACGATATTTAATTATTTGTATAATGATGGCAAGTTGGATGCTGTGGAAGGCGCGAAAACCAGCCAGTGGGCGGAAAATAATTATTTTGGTAAGCCCTGCGGTTTGATGGATCAAACAGCATGCGCTTTGGGAAAGCTTGTTTTTATTGATTTCAATGATCCTTCTGCGCCTGATATCGAAGGAATCGACTTCGATTTCGGCAACGAGGGATATTCCATTGTGATTACCGATGTACATGCCGACCATGCCGATTTAACGGCGGAATATGCTGCTATTACTGAGGAAATGAAAAGTGTCGCGGCCTATTTTGGCAAAGAGGTACTGCGGGACGTAAATGAAAAACTTTTTTATGAAAGTCTTCCGCAGCTGCGGGAGCATGTAAGTGACCGTGCCTTAATGCGCGCAATGCATTTTTTTGAGGAAAATAAGCGGGTTTTGCAAGCAGTAGAGGCAGTAAAGAGCGATAATATATCGGCCTTTTTGGAAGCAGTAAACGCTTCCGGTGAAAGCAGCTGGAAGCTTTTGCAGAACACGCATGCAACTGGCAGCACGGCGCAGGCAATGACTCTTGGGTTGGCACTAAGCCGCCGTATTTTAGGCAAAAAAGGCGCCTGCCGAGTACACGGCGGCGGTTTTGGCGGCACGATTCTTGCGTTTGTACCTGATGCGCTGAAACAAACCTATACAGAAAAAATGGAGCGGGTTTTCGGCAAAAATGCCTGTGTGGAACTTTCTGTACGTCCCATAGGAAGTACTTGCGTAGAATTATGAAAAAGCGAATCGCTGTACTGGCGGCGTTTGTTGTCATTTTTTCAGTATTATTTTATATTGCTGCAGCCAACGGCCAAGATGTTTTTGCGCATAACCATTATGATAGTTATACGCGCCAAGCACTTGCCTGGCATGAGGGGAAAACATCATTAGAGGTAGAAAAAAGTTCAGTAGCATATTTGGAGCTTGCTTTTTTTGAGGATAAAATTTATGTAAGCTTTCCGCCGGTGCCCTCCTGTATTGAATTTTTTCTTACGCCGTTTTTTGGCCAAAATACGCCGAACCAAATGTATGGGTATCTATATTGCCTAATCTCTGGTTTCGCGCTTACCTGTTTATTTTTGCGTAAACATCCGCCGGCCACGGCGGTTTGTTACGGCCTTTTATGCAGTGTTGGTACAAATTTTTTAGGCATTATTCTTTTCGGCGGCGTGTGGCATGAGGCACAGGGGCTTTCCTTTATGCTGTGTTCTTTAGCGGTTGCACTTATTTCTTCCCCAAAGAAATGGTGCTGGGGGCTTTCTCTGTTTTTTGCGGCGCTTGCCGTGGGCTGCCGGCCTTTTACAGTGTTATTTCTTCCGTTTTTACTGTGGGAATTGTACCAGCATATTCGTAAAGATGGCACTGCAAAATTTCAAGTTTTTAAACGTTTTTCTCTTTATTTAATCGCTCCTGCTATGGTAGCAGTAAGTCTGATGGCTTACAATTATGCCCGTTTTGGCAATCCTTTGGAATTCGGACATAATTATCTGCCGGAATTTGTGAATTCTGAAAACGGTCAATTTTCTTTGGCTTATCTGCCGCAGAATCTGACACAGATTTTTCAGCTTCCGGAATTTATCTGGAAGAATATTTCCGTTTTAGGAACAGAGATCTTTGTTCCCGCCGGGGTGAAATTTAATATGTATACCGCCAGCGCTTTTTATTTAGTCAATCCCGTTATTTTAGTATTTATGGTATTTGTTTTTACCAATTGTCTAAAAAGCAGAGATAAGCTTACAGATATTAGCTGGCTGTGCATATTTTTGATTTTTATTCTTGTTACCTGTATGCATAAAACATTGGGCGGATGTCAGTTTGGCGCCCGCTATTTTATAGACATGATTCCTTATTTGGCATTATATTTAAGTAAACAGGATTTAAAAGTCGGCGCCGGCGCATGGGGGATATGTATTTTTTCCATTGCTTTGAATATCTATGGTGCCGGGCTTGTGGCGGAATACTTTTTATAAAAATTCAAAATAAAAAAGGGATAAAATCAAACAATCCCATAAAAAACGAATAATAGACAAAAATCCCCCTGATATAGGATAAGAATTCCAGCAGGGGGTATTAATCTGTCAGGCAAAAAAGGATGCGACATTATCCAAAGGCACGCTCTCGCTATCCATGGTTCGAGATTAGTATAACAATAGTAGTGTTGCTTACAAAACATTTTCCGTACAGATTGTCAGCAGAGAGCATATCCAGTTAAAAACTGCCATATTCCTACACTGGGCTTTTTTATGCTGTCTGCACAAGCGGGGATATTTCCAATCTGCCGCTTTTTCTTTTAAAGAGAAAAGCTTTAGTCTGCCGGTAGAGGAAACCCTGCAGCAAACAATCGTTCGAGCAATTCTTTTTCTTTTTCAGGAGAAAATACTTCCTGCGGAAAAGCAGGGTGGCCGACGGCAAAACCCATATAAGTTAATACAGCTTTGGTAGCAGCGATTACGTTATATTCAATCAGAATATGAATGATTCTGCTGCAGTCCGTTTGCAGCCGGCGGGCTTCTTGAATATCTGCGCATCGAAAGGCGTGTAAGATCTTTTTAAAATACGGCAGCAAAATATTGTAGCTTGTTCCGATGCCTCCGTCTGCACCTGCGGCAAGGCCGCAGATCAGCATTTCATCCAATCCGTTCATAATACTGCATTCACCGTGCGTCACATCTTTGAGCAGCATTAAGTCAAAAAAGTTGTTGCTGGTCCACTTTATAGCTGTAATATTATCGATTTCAAACAGCCTTTTCAATAAATTAACGCTTAATTTTGTATGAGTAGCCGGTGTGTAATAGAGCATGAGCGGAATATGGACAAAAGAAGCAATTTTTTTATAGTAATTATAAATATCGTTTTCATTATATGAAAAATATAAAGGCGGAACGGCAGAAATAGCGTCCGCACCGGCAGCTTCCGCTTGCTTGGCCAATCTTTCTGTCGTTTTTATATTCATGTCACTGATATGAACGATCTTTTGCTGCTCCGGCCCGATAGCTTCGATGGCTGTCTCACAAAGTCTTTCACGAACAGCCGCCTCAAGGCGCAGTCCCTCTCCGGTAGCACCGCCGATATAGAAGCCATCCGCTCCCTGTGCGATTTGAAAAGCGATCAGCTTTCTCAAAACGGTATCATTGAGCTCTTCTTTGTCTGTAAGAGGCGTAACAACAGCAGGAAAAATCCCGTTAAACTTTGTTTTATTCATTCCTCTATCCTCCATATCAACTGTTTTATCACGGCCGGGGAATTTTCAGTATCGTGTGTATAAAAAACTGTAAGAATACTGCCGTCGGTTCTTTCTACTGAACAGGGATAGCCGATATCCGCATTTATTCCTTGGTCAAAAAGAACGCATTCTGCACTCCAGCTTTTTCCGTAATCCCGGCTTGCTATTACGCGGATACCAAAAGGGTTTTCTCGATGCCCGTATACGGAGAGCAGAACCCCGGAAGAATGCAAAAGCAGATGGGCCGGTGCTCCGGATCGTTCTCCAATGATCCGGTGCGGTTTTGTAAAGGTATTGCCGCCGTCTTCCGATTCGCTTTGATATAAGGTAAAAATACCCGGTTTGCCGGCACTGGCACTGCGCTGTACGCGGATATGCACAACGATCTTTCCGGCAGGCAGGCAGATTGCCGTTGGCTCACAGGAAACAACTCCTTCAAAATCAGAGGGATTTTCAATAGTTGAAACAAATTGCATTTGCCCGGTTTTACTGATTTTAAAGCATTGAATGTGACTGGAAGCTTCATCATCCGTAAAGCATCTTCCCACATAGAGAAAACTTCCGTCCGGCAGAACGGCCGGCCCGTGCGGACAGGAAATAGGAGCCTTCATGATATCCCCGAAGGTATACCCCCCGTCATTGCTGAGCACAAAAGTGGAACCTAAAAAATCTCTCTCGATCTTGCGGCTGTCAAGGCAATTCAGATAAGCATCCACATATTTATTTTGACTTTCGGGTCGGTTGGCCAAAGAAGAGTATTCGTGCTGCGCTTTTATGGAGTTATTAAAACTGGTCAGGATAACGACCGATCCATCCGCGTTTACGGCGATTCCGGCATCCCGATCATCTAAAGGGGTATCAATAATCGGGGCGGGCCGGGTCCATGTTCTGCCGTCATCACGGCTGTAGCAAATGACAGCTTTGCCAAAAGGACACAGATGGGCAAGCCGAAATCCCGAGCAGACCATAGCCAAAGCTCCATCAGGGAGTCTGGCAATGGAGGGCCAGGCAAAATAGTTGTGCAGGCTGTTTTTATTCTCACAAATAGTACAAACGTCGGACAAAATCTTAATTTTCATAGTGATCTCTCCTTCTTGACTTTTTATAGAGGGAACCGTATAATTTAGATATATTATAATGCTTTTTTACAGAACGTCGATATTCTTTTGTGACATTTTACGAAATAGATGTCTTTTTTAGAAAGGATCGATATGAACTGTTTTTGTACCAATCTTTCCATAGGCGACGCTAAATTGGAGATTACCATGCAGGGAGGCTTTTTCAGAAGTGAAAAAAATACTCCTGCTGCTCTGCATTGCCATTCCTCTTTTGAAGTCCACTATATACGGGCGGGAACATATCTTTTTTTTATGGAGGATACGGTAAGCGAATTTTCAGAGGATACACTGGTGATTATTGCACCAAAGATATATCATAAAATAACGCCCGCAAAAAACGGAATCAAACTTAGCTTTCAGTTCCGGATCATTGCCGGAAGAAGCAACGATCATTTTTTTGATTATTTTACAAAAGTATATGATTTCAAAGAAAAGGCGCTCAGTATTCCGTATAATATGGAGGAATTCCCAACGCTTTTACAAATAATATCTCAGTGGGGCGATAACGTTTCAGAAAGCAGCATCCTAAAACTGAATGCTATTTTAACCATTGTGTTTTTGAATATGACAGAAGGGCTTCAGCAGACAGCCAACAGCAGAAAGCACCTGGGAGAACATGGAAATGTTATGGTAGATATTTTAGCTTTTATTCAGAGTCATTACGCGGATATTACTTTAGAAACGCTTGCGGATCATGTCGGCTTATCGAAGCGGCAAACAGAAAGAATTATTAAAACCCAGATGAACGAAACATTCTTATCTTTGCTGAATCGTTACCGTGCCAAAATAGCAACAGAGCTTATTCAAAATTCCAACTTGTCTATGGAGGAGATCGGTGCAGCGTGCGGTTTTTCTACGTATAGCGGATTTTGGAAGAGCTTTCAAAAATATATTGGTTGTTCTCCTTCGGAAATAAAAAGAAAGCGCAGTATCACTTTGTAAGACTGTTTAAAGACATATATTTTTACAATTATAAAAATCTGAGAATTTATTTTCTAAAAATTTGAAAATATACTCATAAAAATCTCCAAAAGTGTGATACTAAGTTTAAGAGAACGTAATAAAGGAGATTTATATATGAAAGCAACAGGAATTGTAAGAAGAATTGACGAACTCGGACGTGTAGTGATTCCTAAAGAGATTCGGCGCACGCTCCATTTTCGGGAAGGAGATCCGCTGGAAATCTTTACCGATAAAGAAGGCGGCGTGATCCTAAAAAAATATTCGCTGATGGGAGATATCGAGCAGTATGCCAAAGAATTTGCAGAATCGCTGCATCATAGCTTGGGACATACGGCAGTTATTACAGATAAGGATAGCGTGCTTGCGGCCTCCGGACAGGGAAAAAAGGATTTTATGGGAAAGAGTCTTTCGGAAGATCTGCAGCGTAAAATAGAAGCTCGCAGAGGTGTTATGACTGATAAAAAAGGAAAAGAAATGCCCATTCCACTTGTGAGCAATGATGAAAACAAATATGCTTCGCAGTGTATTTTTCCGATTCTCGGCGGCGGCGATGTGCTGGGGGCGGTTGTTGTTGCATCCAATGAGGAAAGCTTAAATGACATTGCTTATAAAAATGCGGAAACGGCAGCATATTTTTTAGGCTGTCAGGCAGAATAAAAAAAGGCTGTAACTTTTGTTACAGCCTTCTGTTTCTCAATTATTGAATAGAATCTTTTAAAGCTTTGCCGGCTTTAAATACAACAGCCTTGCTTGCAGGAATCTGAATCGTCGCTCCTGTAGCCGGATTTTTACCGGTTCTGGCGGCGCGCTCTTTTACTTCAAAAGAGCCAAAGCCCATAATCTGAACCTTTTCACCGTTTTTAAGAGCTTCTTCAATAAGCCCAAGAACAGCGTTTACCGCTTTTTCGGCGTCCTTTTTTGAAATCTCGTTTTTTGCAGCCAATGCGTTGATTAAATCTGCTTTGTTCATTTTTAATTCCTCCAAATAAATTGAAAATTATTCACTAACACCATAAAGTGATTAGTCACTGATCCAATATTAGCACATTTTCATTCAAATGTCAACACTGGTCTTAATAAAAACACATAAATTTTGCATATGCTTTGAATAAAATGTTGCCAAATCCTACTTTTTTGTGTTTTTTTATTTACCGTATATATTTTCAGAAGAGATCGGACGCTGTTTCTCCGCCGTATTTTTTTCAGCGGTTTCAAAGGCCTTGATAAATTCCTGTGTTTTTTGAAAAAGTGCCAATTCAGGATGAACACCCTTCTTACGGCAGAGAATTACTGCTTTGAAAAGAATCTCCCCCCAAATCCGTTCGGGATCGTTTTGTTCTTCCAACCGGGAAAGACTTTCGGTAATATCGTTTATAGTCTTTTCCGCATCCGGATCGTTTATACCTGCTTTTAGCGCTTTATACTGTATTTTTTCGGCATACGCCAAAGCCGGAAGAATTTTGGGTACATCCCGCATGACTTCCCCAAAGGAATGCAGATCTTTTTCTTTTCTTTTTTGTTCCTCCCACGCATTGTTAATCTCTGGAGATTGCTGGCAGCCGGTAAAAACCTCAGGATGACGGCGGATCATTTTTTTGCATATGGCGTCTGTTACATCGTTAAAATTGAATTCTCCGCATTTTTTTCCGATCTGGGCGTGAAAAGCTACCTGAAAAAGTACGTCTCCCAATTCGTCATATAAACTGTAAAAATCCTCTTTATCGATAGCATCAGCTACCTCATAGGCTTCCTCTATTAAGTAGGGACGCAGGCTTTTATGTGTCTGCACGGAATCCCATGGACAGCCGTTTGGGCCGCATAAAATTTCAAGAATCTGCAAAAGATGACGACAAGTATACTTATAAACCTCGGTTAGTTTTACCTTTTTTAAAAAAATACTGGTGGTATGATCATAGGTTTTCTGCCTATCAAGCATAAAAAGAGGAAACCGAAGAGCACAACCCCTGCCGTCCTCGTCTTCAGTATAAAAATCAATTAAAAAATCATCACCGTAGATTTCCGAAAGAATACATTTCAGCTCGCCGGCATTCAAGCGGGAGTCAATACAGACGATCATATTGTTTTCCTCCGAAGAGGGAAGGGTACCTTCCAAAATTTGCCGGCATGTAAAATCAGCGCGTACAGCGGGCACCTTTAAATATGCTGCGGCGCAGTCAGCTAACGAACTGCCAGGTAAAATTTCTATTTCTTCGGGATCCAAAAGAGCTACTGAAGTATCATCTAACGCGGAGCCGTGAACCAGATAGCAGCATTCCTCCGCGCGCCTTAATTCTGTACAGATCAGCTGGTTCAGCGTATCAAAATCCTGAGCGCTTTCGTATAGAGCATCAAAAGTACGGTATAGAATACCGTTTCTTTTTAGAAAAACGGCAAGAGGCATTTTTTCTGTACGAAGAAAAACTGTTTGGGTATTTTTTATTTTCTCAAAAGCTGCCAGAGAAAGATTCTCTGCTTTTCCTGCACCAGTACCGATGACTGTTATCATACTTACTCCATGGGGCGTATGACGCCAATTTTTATAAATAATTTTTCTAATTTCTTTCCGCCGGGCATCAGCTGAAGATCATTTCTATCAAACACCTTAAAGAGAATCAAACCGGCAAAATAAGCAATAGCTGCCGCAAGAATAATAGCTGCTGCAATGATTTTTGCAAGAGCACCGCCGGCAGCAAGCTGTACCGAAAACAATGCCTTCATGCCGTAAATCACACCGGCCATAACGGCAGCAGCCCCCAGAGGCCGAAGAATCATCTTTTTTAAATCCAGTCTCATTCTGGCATGCTTGCGTACAAAAATAATGTCCAGCACAGCAGCAATGCCATAGCAAACTACCGTTCCGATCGGTACGCCGGTCATTCCGATCTTTGGATTCGGTATAAGAAGAAGGTTTAAAAAGATTTTTACCGTCATACCGATAGCCAAATTGATTACCGGAATACTTACTTTGCCCATTCCCTGCAGAATACCCGCGGCAGTTTGAATAACAGAAAGAAAGAGTACGCCAATGGCCAGAATTTGCAAAAAGCCTGCTGTTATAGCTATTTTTTCATCGGCAGTAAGAGTAATAGATCCATAGGTTTTCGTTTCATAGGTATAAAGCAGTAAAAGAATCTCTCGTGCCATGGCAAAAAAACCAACAGAACAGGGCAGACCGATAACCATGGAAAGCTTGAGCCCTGTTTTAGAAATGCGGCGAACTTCTTTTTTCCCGTTGGGCGTAGCCAGCGCGTCACTGATTGCGGGTACAAGTGCCATAGAAAGCGCCACAGTCAGCACTGTGGGCAGATTAATCAAGGTACCGCAATCGCTTTTCAGATAGCCGTAAAGTGCGTCAATATATTCTGAAACATATCCGAAATTCTGCTGTAAAATAGATTTTACCATAACCGAATCGATAGCGTCCACCAATGGCTTTACGGCACCGCCGATCGTCATGGGAATAGCAATTTGCAGCAGCCGCTTCATAACAAGGCGAGAAGATTTTTGAATTTTTGATTGTTCTAACCGTGAAAAGATCTTCTTTTTGTCTTTTTGATAGAGGATAAAAATTACAAGAAATGCTGCTGCTTCGGATATGGTAATGCCGAACAGCGCACCGGCCGCACCCATGATGTAATCATATTTGTTATACCAAGAGATCGCAAAATAAAAACCGGCTATAAGTTTTATCAATTGCTCCACCAGCTGCGTAATCGCGGTGGGATTCATGTTCTGCATGCCTTGATAATATCCGCGGAAAGCGGAAAGAACCGATACAAAAAAGAGAGAAAGTGAGATGGCTGCGATTGGTTCCCAGGAATCAATTTTTAATACGCCTGCAATTGCGGGAGCGCCGATAAGCATCAGTGCAGAGGTAGCAACGCCGATAATGGTAAGAATTTTTAAAGAAGAACGGAATACCCGGTGTGCCCCATTAAAATTGCCTTTACTGCGTTGTTCGGCTACCATTTTAGAAATTGCTGTGGGAATACCGGAAGTAGAGAATATCAATAAAAAAGTATAAATGGGATATACTGCGGAATAAACGCCCATTGTTTCTTCGCCAACGATATGACGCAGCGGAATTTTATATACAGCGCCGATAATTTTACAGATCAGCCCCGCGGCTGCCAGAATAAACGCGCCGTTTAAAAAGGATTTCTTTTTGTCAGACATGAAAACACCTCAAAATATTTTTCATAGTAACGATTATATAACTTTTTTGCGTTTATGTAAATAAAATAATCGTTTGCCACTATAGGCTGTTCTGTATTATAATATTTTAAACAAAGAACAGGGAGAAAATATGAAAGAAACAATAGCAGCAATCGCAACACCCACAGGGAAAGGTGGCATTGCAATTATCCGTATCAGCGGGCCGGAAGCCCATACCTGCCTAAAAAAAATATTTTTTAAAGAAACTACGGAAATGCGTAAAATGTATTACGGCGGCATTTATGATGGCGATGTATTATTGGATCAGTGCCTGTGCGTCCTTTTTGAGGAGGGAGCTTCTTATACCGGAGAAAAAACCGCAGAGATCCACTGCCACGGCGGCTATGCCGCGGCGCGGGATATTTTGGATGCCGTACTGAAACACGGTGCACGTTTGGCACAGAATGGGGAGTTTACGAAACGTGCCTTTTTAAACGGAAAATTGGATCTTTCCCAAGCGGAAGCTGTGGGGGACATGATTGAAGCGGATACACAAAGCGCATCCCGTGCTGCAGCTAAGTTGCTCAGCGGTGAATTGGGAAAGCAGATTTCCGGCTTTCAGGAAACCTTGAAAGAACTGCTTGCCGAAGTAGAAGCCGGCATTGATTATCCCGATGAAATTGATGAACAGCATACCACGGCTACGATCCATACACGTATAAAAGAAATGCTGCCGCAGATCGACTTGCTTCTTTCCAGTTATTCCCGCGGCAGACTTGTGAAGGATGGATTGGCAGTATGTATTATCGGTAAACCAAATGCAGGAAAATCTTCCTTGCTCAATGCCTTGTGCGGCTGGGAACGCGCCATTGTTACGCCGATTGCCGGCACTACCAGAGATACGCTGCATGAAGTGCTGGAGATTTCCGGCGTGAAAGTGCATTTGTTTGATACTGCCGGCATACGGCAAAGCGAAGACGCCATTGAAAAGGTCGGAATTGAGCGCTCCTATATAACGGCTAAAGAGAGCGACGTCATTCTCTGCATTATCGACGCTGCAGAAAAAGAAGATCTTTCTTGGCTGAAAGAGCAGGAATTTTTAAAAAAGAAACAAGGTATCTTTCTGTTTAATAAAAGCGACATAGCGGCAGCGCCGCCGCTTGCATTGCCTTTTCCCTGGCCGCAGATAGAACTTAGCGTAAAAACAGGGCAGGGAATGGAAAAAGTTGTACAGTTTTTAGAGCAATGTACCTCTGAAAGTGAAAGTGCCTCGGCACTGACGATCACCTCACTGCGTCATTTTGAAGCATTGAAAGCGGCAAAAAAAGCTTTGACCAGCTGCCTGGAAGACATGCCGCCGGATATTCTCAGTATTGATTTAACGGAGGCCTGGATGCAATTGGGCAGGATAACAGGACAAAATGTTACCGAGGATATCATTGAGCATATTTTTGAAAAATTTTGTGTAGGAAAATAACATGGAGTATATCGGAGGAAAATTTGATATTGTCGTTGCCGGAGCCGGACATGCCGGCTGTGAGGCAGCTCTTGCCTGTGCGCGTATGGGCTTGAAAACCTTATTGCTTACGCTTACCAAAGATGCCGTGGCGTTTATGCCGTGCAACCCGGCTATTGGCGGCACCAGCAAGGGCCATCTTGTACGAGAAATCGACGCGTTAGGCGGTCAAATGGGCATCAGCGCCGATCAGACTGCACTGCAGATGAAGATGCTTAATACCAGCAAGGGACCTGCAGTACACTCGCTGCGCTGTCAGGCGGATAAAATGGCCTATCAGCTTTTTATGCGCAAAGTATTGGAAGAGCAGGAACAGCTTAGCTTAAAGCAAGATGAAGTTTCCGATATCCTGACGAAAAATGGCTGTGTTACAGGAGTAAAAACTGCAATGGGTGCGATTTATGAAGCGCAGGCCGTTGTTATTGCCGCAGGAGTATATTTAAAGAGCAGGATTATTACCGGGGAATGGGAGCGCGCATGCGGCCCTTCCGGGTTTGTAAACGCCAGATTCCTTTCGGATTCTATAAAAGCTTTGGGAATTCCTCTGCAACGATTTAAAACGGGAACCCCTGCCCGCGTGGATGGCAACACATTAGATTATGAAAAAATGGAAGAACAATGGGGGGAAAATGTTCCGTACAGCTTTTCTTTTTTGTCCAAAGAAGCTGTGCAGTCGCCGCGTCCCTGTTATTTAACATATACCAATGAAAAAACACATAAAATCATATTGGAGAACTTACACCGCTCGCCGATGTACAGCGGAAATATCAAAGGTACCGGTACCCGGTATTGTCCCAGCATTGAGGATAAAATCGTAAAATTTTCAGATAAGCCGCGGCACCAGCTGTTTGTGGAGCCGGAGGGACTCTATACTACCGAAATGTATCTGCAGGGGCTTTCTTCTTCTTTACCGGCGGAGGTACAGCTGGAGATGATCCATACGATTCCAGGCCTGGAGCAAGCGGAAATGGTACGTCCCGGTTACGCGATTGAATATGATTGCATCGATCCGACAGCACTCTTTCCTACGTTGGGCGTTAAAGATATAAAAGGGCTGTATTGTGCAGGACAGATTAACGGTTCCTCCGGATATGAAGAAGCAGCCGCCCAGGGATTGCTGGCGGGGATTAATGCCGCTCTTTTTGTCAAAGAACAGGAGCCGTTGATTCTTTCCCGAGCAGAGAGCTATATTGGCGTTTTAGTGGATGATTTGACGATAAAAGGTACCAATGAGCCGTATCGGATGATGACCTCACGCGCAGAATTCCGTTTGAAGCTGCGGCAGGATAATGCCGACCTGCGCTTGACGCCGATTGGAAGACGCATAGGTTTAGTGGATGAAAAGCGCTATGCTGCTTTTTTAGAAAAAACGGCCAGGCAAGAGAAAGCCGCAAGGCAGCTGAGAGCTATAAAACCTTCTTTTGAGCAAACAAAAGCGCTGTTTGCAGCGAAGAATTTGGAAGAACCCCCGGGACCGCTCAGCGGTGAAGAACTGTTGCGGCGAAAGGAATTTTGTTACCGTGACCTACAAAATGTTTTGCCTGCTCTCATAGAATTAGAGGATAGCGAAGCAGTAACGGTAGAAAACGATATAAAATATGAAGGGTATTTAAAAAAACAAGAAATACAGATTGCGCAAATGCAGAAGCTTGAAAAAAAACTGCTGCCGGACGATATAGATTATTCTGCGATTTTGGGCCTGCGGTTAGAAGCACGGCAAAAGCTGACAAAGCAGAGGCCGGTTTCAATTGGTCAGGCAAGCCGAATCAGTGGGGTTTCGCCGGCAGATATTGCCGTACTGCTGGTGGCACTGGAGAAGGGAGCGGAACATGGATGAGCTTTTGGATATGATTGATGCTTCGTTTCAGCGGAACAGCATCTGCCTGAGCCACCGGCAGAAAGAGCAGTTTAAGATTTACTGCACATTTTTGCTGGAATACAATAAAAAGGTCAATTTAACTGCCTTGACGCAAAAGCAGGAAATTATCGATATGCATTTTATCGATAGCCTTGCCGCTATGCATTTACCGGAACTAATTCCCAATGCCATCTGTGCCGACATCGGTACAGGGGCTGGTTTTCCGGGGGTACCTTTGGCGATTGCGCGGCCGGATATTCAGGTGGCACTGATTGATTCTTTAAAAAAAAGATTGATTTTTTTAGATGAATTAAAGAGCAGGCTGGGGTTGAGTAATATCAATACAATACATGGCCGAAGTGAAGATTTGGCACATACAAAAGGACTGCGTGAAAACTTTGACTGTGTCTTTTCACGGGCAGTAGCAAGAATGAATGTACTGAGTGAATATGTTTTGCCTTTTGTAAAAACGGGCGGGTATATGCTTGCATGGAAAGGGCCTGCCTTTGCACAGGAGCTGGAAGAAGCAAAAAATGCGCTGATGGAGTTGGGCGCCGCGGCAGAAAAAATATATACTGCAGATTTAGAGAACCGGCAGCATTTTATTATAGCAGTAAAAAAAACAAAAGCAATGCAGAAGAAATACCCACGGCAGGCTGGAACGCCTAAAAGAAAGCCACTGTAAAATGATGTTTGACTTTATATCTGCTTTTTGGTAGAATATAGTTGTTACTTGAGTCAATTGTGAGGTAAATAAAAATGATTTTTACATTAGGTACTACGGATGTACGCACTAAAACCTATAATAATTATGATGCCTTGGAGCGGGATCTGCTGCTGTGCGAGGCCGGCAGTGTTTTTGCCGGGCAGAAAAAAGGTACCGAAAATGCGTGGAACATGATCGCGGTGACGGATCCGGATTCCGGTGAATATTTTGGCCTTGGGCTTTTAACCGCAACGAATAAGGAACCACATATTCTTTCTACCGAGAATAATATGCTTTTTGTCGGCGCGGATAATTTTGTAGTTGCTTTTGATATCGCAGCAAGACAGGTACGCTCTATTATCCCTATGCCCAGTGATTTTGTTGACTTTTTTTATATTGCAAACAAAGGCATGGTATTTATGGTGCATAAAAAGGGCGTTATCGTAAAGGATGATGAAGCGCAGGATATCTGGCGTGTTTCCAGAGGTAATATGTCAGGGTATTCCTTGGAAAAGAATTTGTTTGTGATGGAGCTTGCTTCAGGAAGAACGGTAGCTTTTAAAATAAGCAACGGCAAAGAAGTAAATTTTAAATAGCAAAAAACAGCGAACTCAATTTTTCGAGTTCGTTATTTTATATCGATTGATTTTAGGAGGAAAAAATGCTTAAAATAGAAAACCTTGTGAAAACTTTCGGAAAAGGTACAATAAATGAGCTTAGGGCCCTTGACGGTATCGACTTTCACGGCAGAGAGGGGGATTTCATTACAATAATAGGCAGTAACGGCGCAGGCAAATCCACGCTGATGAAGATCCTCTCCGGT
>ENA-ORNQ01001697-ORNQ01001697.1-human-gut-metagenome-genome-assembly--contig:-NODE-1697-length-16593-cov-3.146934_pt1 | contig 16593 bp, 10 predicted proteins | sample MGYA00242116_ERZ509024 | MGnify/ENA primary metagenome ERZ509024 (study PRJEB26280, sample SAMEA2338697) | human gut metagenome | biome: human gut; feature: human-associated habitat; material: faeces...
AACAGGATTCTTATTAAGCATTATGGGGATAAGGATGAGATAGCAGAGGAACAGTCTAAGCTTTATAAAAAAGAAAAATATAATCCACTGGCATCACTTATACCTCTTATTATACAGATAATACTTCTGCTGGGAGTTGTTGCAGTTATCAAAGACGGAATTAATGAAGGTGTTGCGAACATGAAGTTCTGTGGCTATGACCTTACATGGATTACTACAAAACAGTGGGGATTATCAATAATAACACCAATTATAGCAGGTGTCTCAGCATGGCTTTTATGTGTTGCACAGAATGCAAGTAACGTATTACAGGCAGAACAGAGTAAGCTTAATAAGTATGGTATGATGATATTTTCAGTAGGTCTGTCGTTATATTTAGGATGCTTTGTATATGCAGGAGTAGCTCTTTACTGGACTGCCAGCAACATATTTGCAATTCTTCAGTTATATCTTCTTAACTGGGCGATTAATCCTAAGAATTATGTTGATTATGAGGCTCTTGAGGAAACTAAGAAAGAACTTGCAGAGATTGAAGCTCTTGGTACGAAAAAAGGTAAAAGAAACAAAGAAGATATTAAGAGAGAAAAAGCTGATTATAAAAAGTTTTTCTCTGTTGTTAATAAACATCTTGTCTTCTATTCAGAGGGTTCAGGTTTTTATAAGTATTTTAAAGGGATAATTGAATACATACTTAATAATACGAATATTACAATCCATTATGTAACAAGTGATCCAGATGATCAGATATTCAGAATTGCAGAAAAAGAAAGTAAGATTAAACCTTATTATATAGGGGAAAAGAAACTTATAACACTTATGATGAAGATGGATGCAGACGTTGTTGTTATGACTATGCCTGATATTGAGAATTATCACATTAAAAGAAGTTATATCAGAAAAGATATTAATTATGTTTATGTTCCTCATGGCATGGACAGCCTTAATATGACAATGCGAACTGGTTCGATGGATCATTATGATTCTGTATTATGTACAGGAAAAATTCAGAAAGAAGAAATAGAAAAAACAGAAGAAGTGTATAATCTTCCTAAGAAGGAGCTTGTTGAGTGGGGATATTCATTGCTTGATGAGATGCGTGAGGATTATGCAAAGATGCCAAAGAAGGAAAATGATATTAAGTCAATACTTATTGCTCCATCATGGCAGAAAGATAATATTGTAGACAGTTGTCTTGAGGACATACTTGATAATCTTAAGGGACATGGTTATAAGATTACAGTCCGACCACACCCACAGCATGTAAGACATATGCCTGAGAAGATGGAAGGACTTAAAGAAAGATATAAGAATGATACAGATATAGAGATTCAGACCGATTTTTCATCAAACAGTACTGTTTTTGAGGCAGATCTTATGATTACAGACTGGTCAGGTATAGCATATGAATATGCTTATACTACATGTAAACCGGTTCTTTTCATTGATACACCAATGAAGATAATGAATCCTGAATACAAAAAGATTGGAATTGAGCCACTTAATATATGGATGAGATATGAAATCGGGCGTGTACTTAAGCTTGATGAAATTGATAAGACAGCTGATACAGCAGCAAAGATGCTGGCAGCTTCTGATACATATAAGGACAGCATAGACCGATTTGTTAAAGAATATGTGTATAATCTTGGCAGTAGTGCATCAGTTGGAGCTAAATATATTATTCAGGAAATTCAAAAAGCAATTAAAAGACATAAGGAACAAGAGTAGAGTCGGATTATAGGAGGGGATTATGCAGGCAATTATTTTAGCAGCAGGAATGGGAAAGCGTTTAAAAGAACTTACCCAGAATAATACCAAATGTATGGTAAAGGTTAATGGAGTATCGCTTATAGACAGGCTTTTGCATCAGCTTGAGAAACAACATCTCTCAAGAATAGTGATTGTTGTGGGCTATGAAGGACAGAAACTGATTGATTATATAGCGACATTGGGAATTAAGACACCAATTTCATATGTTGACAATGCGGTATATGATAAGACAAACAATATTTATTCACTTGCACTGGCAAAGAATTATCTTATGGAAGAAGATACTCTGCTTTTTGAATCAGATGTAATTATTGAGGATTCTGCAATTGATGAACTTGTAAAAGATCCGAGAGATACACTTGCCATGGTAGATAAATATGAGAGCTGGATGGATGGTACATGTGTAAAGCTTGACGAATATGATAATATTGTTGCATTTGTTCCAGGAAAGAGCTTTGATTTTAAGGAAAAAGAGGAATACTATAAAACTGTAAATATCTACAAATTCAGCAAACATTTTTCACAGGATATATATGTTCCTTTCCTTGAGGCATATTGTAGTGCATTGGGAGAAAATGAATATTATGAACAGGTTCTTAGAGTTATAACGATGCTGGACACACCTGGAATTAAAGGTATGAGATTATCAGGTCAGAAATGGTATGAAATAGATGATGAACAGGATCTTGATATAGCAACGACACTTTTTGCTCCGGATGATGAGACAAGAATTAACCTTATGCATAAAAGATATGGAGGATTCTGGAGATATCCGGGATTGTTGGATTTCTGTTATCTTGTTAATCCTTATTATCCGCCTAAAAAGCTTAAGGATGAACTGCGTGCAAGCTTTGATACACTTTTGACAGAATATCCTTCAGGTATGGGAGTTAATTCTTTACTTGCAGCTAAGAATTTTGGTGTTCATAAAGACAACATAATAGTTGGAAATGGAGCAGCAGAACTTATTAAGTCACTTATGGAAAGCTTTTCTGGAAAGACAGGCGTTATCAGACCTACATTTGAAGAATATCCTAACAGATATTCTGTTGAAGACGAAGTGGTATTTACACCGTCAAATGATAATTATACATATTCAGTTGAAGAACTGATAGAGTTCTATACATGCAACAAAGTAGATAATATTATTATTATTAATCCTGATAATCCATCTGGTAATTATCTGAAAAAAGAAGAAATTATAAGATTAATAAAATGGACAGACGGTCAGGGAATAAAGCTGGTGGTTGATGAGTCGTTTGCTGATTTCTCAGATGAACCGGATAATTCTCTTATAGAACAGAAATTTATCGAAACATATAGAAGATTATATGTTATGAAAAGTATATCTAAATCATACGGTGTACCGGGACTGAGGCTTGGAATCCTTGTTTCCTCAGATACAGAAGCGATTGCAGCAATGAAAAAAGATGTTGCAATATGGAATATTAATTCATTTGGTGAGTATTATCTTCAGATTGCAGAAAAGTATAAGAAAGATTATGCAGCTGCAATGGATAAATTCCGCGTAGAAAGAAAAAGGTTCTATAATGAACTGGAGCAGATATCTGGTATAAGAGTTATCCCATCACAGGCTAATTATTTTATGATTGAGATAACTAATGGAATGACAGCAAAAGAACTTATGATAAAACTGTTTAAGAATCATTATCTGCTTATAAAGGATCTTACATCAAAATTACATGATGGAAAACAGTATATAAGAATTGCAATCAGAAATGATGTAGATAACAACAAGATGATTGAAGCATTAAAAAAAGAACTTAATTAAAAAGGAGATAAGAAGTAATGTTGACATTATTAAATTTAAATGTAGCAGGTTACATTGACCCATCTGTTATGACTTATGCCATTCAGGCTATTGCCGGAGTGATAATTGCTGTTGGTGCATTTCTTGGTATTTATTTAAGAAAGGCAAAGAAAAAGCTTAATAACAAGCTTGGAATTGATGAAAACAGAAACAAGGAAGTTGAGACAGATGATATTGTTATCAACGAATCAAAATAATAAATTCATTTTCAGGACGCCGTTTATATACGGCGTCTTTTTCTTGATTTGTTATTGATAAAAGTATAAAATAATATGGCGTTATATCAATAAAAACAGTGAGGTAATTATGAGTAACAATACAGATAATAATATGCAGGAAACTAAGCCGGATATATTTGATAAGATTATGCATCTGCCGGGTCTGAGGGTGTTTGAACCATTGTATAAGAAGTATAAGGAAGTACTTTTGTATCTTTTCTTTGGAGTACTTACAACAGTGGTGAGTATAGGTTCATATGCATTCTTTAATGTTGCACTTGGAATTAATGAGCTTATTGCAAATGTTATATCATGGGTGCTTGCAGTACTTTTTGCATTCTTTACTAACAGGATATGGGTGTTTGCAGCACCAACTAAGACTGTGGAAGAATTTATGAAACAGTTAGTTTCATTTGCAGGTGGAAGAGTATTAACTCTTGTAATTGAGGAGATAATTCTTCTTGTATTCATTACAATGCTGCATTTCAACAGTATGTTAATAAAGTTTATTGCGCAGGTAGTTGTAATTATACTTAATTATGTTATAAGCAAGCTGCTTGTATTCAGAAAAGATAAGAATAAGAAGTAAAAGGAGAAGGTAATGGAAAAGAATGTATTAGAGTTTCTTGAAAACTCACAGAGAATGTATGGGGAAAAGACAGCATGTGCGGACATGAATAATGAACTTACTTATACACAGCTTATGAATCAGGCAAAGTTCATAGGAAGCTGCCTTTCGCTTAAGATTAAGCCTACACAGGGAGTTCCTGTGTATATGGATAAGACATGTAATACATTATCTTTATTTATGGGAATTGTGTATGCAGGCGGATATTACTGTATGCTTGATACAACTCATCCGGTTGAGAGAATTAATCTTATATTAGATACGATTCAGGCAGATATTCTGGTTGTGGATAATAAGTCAGCCAAGAAAGCAGAAAAGCTCGGATTTCAGGGCGAGATTATTAATCTTGACGAATTGCTTGAAGAGTATGACGGACAGGTTGTGGATTCAGAGGCTCAGGAGAGACTGGAAAAGATAAGAGAACAGGCACTTGATACAGATCCATTGTATTCAATATTTACATCAGGGTCGACAGGTGTTCCTAAAGGAGTTATAGTTAATCACCGTTCAACAATAGATTTTATTGACTGTTTTACAGAAACATTTGGAATTACTAATGAGGATGTTATAGGTAATCAGGCACCTTTTGACTTTGATGTATCAGTTAAGGATATATATTCAAGTTTAAAGACAGGCGCAACCTTACAGCTTATTCCTAAGATGTGCTTCTCATTTCCAACCAAGCTGCTTGATTTCCTTGATGACAGAAAGGTTACAACTATTATATGGGCTGTATCAGCGTTATGTATTGTAACAACTCTTAATGGATTCGAGTATAAGAGACCATCTTCACTTAACAAGATTATGTTCAGCGGAGAGGTTATGCCTATAAAGCATCTTAATGCATGGAGAGTGCAGTATCCGGATGCAATGTTTGTTAATCTTTACGGACCAACAGAGATAACATGTAATTGTACATATTATATTATTGACAGGGAGTTTGGTCTTGACGAGAAGCTTCCGATGGGAAAGCCATTTGCCAATGAAAGAGTATTCCTGTTAGATGATGAGGATAAGCTTGTTGATGCAGGCAGACCAGGCGAGTTAGGAGAAATATGTGTATCTGGAACAGCTGTAACTATGGGGTATCTGCGTAATCCTGAAAAGACAGCAGCAGCATTTGTACAGAATCCTCTTAATGACAGATATCTGGAAACTATATACCGCACAGGTGATCTTGGTTACTATAGTGAAGATGGTGAACTTTTCTTCTCATCAAGAAAGGACTTCCAGATTAAGCATATGGGACACAGAATTGAGCTAGGCGAAATTGAAACATACATGAATGCTATAGAGGGATTGCTTAGAAGCTGCTGTATATTTGATACAGATGAGAATAAGATTCTCGGATTCTTTGAGATAGAAGGAGCAAGTGAGCTTGACAGAAAGGGCGTAACACATGCTCTCAAAGATAAAGTGCCACAGTGGATGATTCCAAATGTGCTTGTTAAGGTTGAAACAATGCCGATTACTAAGAATGGTAAAATTGACAGAAAAGAACTTATGAAGATATATAAAGAACAGGAGGCATAGGATGGTAGGAGTTAATGAATTAAAAGAGATTGCCATAAAATGTGGAACACCATCGTATATATTTGATACAGATGAGCTATGTGCAAGGATTGATGCCATGCAGCAGATTCTAGGATGTGGAGTTACAGTGTGTTATGCAATGAAGGCCAATCCGTTTCTTATAAGCGTGCTTGACAAGAAGCTTGATAAATTCGAGGTATGTTCTCCAGGTGAATTTGCGATATGCGAAAAAGAGGGCATAAACAGGGAGAAGATAGTCCTTTCGGGTGTTAATAAGGAAAAGAAAGATATCCTCTACACGATGAAGACAGGTGCTGTTGGAATCTACACAGTGGAATCACTTAATCAGCTTGAACTTATCAATTCATGTGCAGTTGAGTGTGGCATTAAAGTTAAGGTGCTTATAAGAGTTACAAGTGGCAACCAGTTCGGCATTAATGAGCGTCAGGTATATGAGATTGCTGACAGAAAGGATGAACTTAAGGGAATTATCATAGAGGGAATCCAGTGCTATTCGGGAACACAGAAGAAAAAATTAAGCCAGATAGAAGCTGAGGTAGTATGGTTACAGGCAATAGCACATACATGTGAGGCTGAACATGGTGTTAAGCTTAAAGAGATTGAGTATGGTCCTGGTCTGTCAGTTGATTACTTTGTTACAGACAAATGTGATGCCATGAATACTGATTTTGACGAGCTTAAAGAGTTTGCTGTGATGATTAAAGAAATGTCCGAAAAATTCAATGTTACTCTTGAGATGGGACGATATATTGCAGCTACCTGTGGAGTTCTTATAAGCAGAATTGCTGATATGAAGATGAATGACACAACAAGATATGCAATTATTGACAGCGGAATTAATCATATTAATTATTATGGACAGGCTATGGCTATGAAGAAACCAAGATGTGAATTCATTCCAATGGAGTACACAGAAGGGTTTGCTGATGGTGCAGATCATGAGGTCGAAGTGTATTCACAGGGAGTACAGCCATATAATATATGCGGTTCATTATGTACAGTAGGGGATGTAATTGTTAAGAATCTTGAATTAAAAGATGCTAAGATTGGCGATATGATAGCATTTTATAATATTGGAGCTTATTCGGTTACGGAGGGAATATATCTGTTTCTGAGCCGTCGAATGCCGGCAATTGTGATGTATTCTAAGAAAAATGGTTACAGAGTTATAAGAAAACCTATTGAAACATTTTTAATAAATAGCAGTAATACACAATAATTTTACAATTTTGTAACAAAATATGATTGACTATATGCGAATGAGAAGATAGAATGTTTTCTGTTCACAGATGTGTGATCAATAGATTTTAATATTTTGCGAGGTTTATTATGGATCAGTTATTAGACATTTTGAATGAAATTAACAGTGATGTGGATTATGAAGTATGTGATACTCTTATCGATGATGGTATATTCAGCTCATTTGATATTGTATCACTTGTTGGTGAGTTAAACGATGCATTTGACATTGATATCACACCAGTTGATATAGTACCTGAGAACTTTAATTCAGCAGAAGCTATGTGGGAGATGATTCAGCGTCTGCAGGATTAATCCGGAAAGCGGGGTAAAATAATATGTCACTAGTTTCTACCGGATTTCTGGTATTTTTATTAGTGGGAGTAATTGTATATTATCTTATACCTAAGAAGGCACAGTGGGCATGGCTTTTGATATTAAGCTATGCCTACTATTTATGTTCGGGATATAAGACTGTTGTATTCATATTACTTACAACAATCGTTACTTTCACATCAGGAATCCTTTTAGAGAGAACAGAGGATAATCTTGACAAGAGCCTTAAAGCAGATGGGCTGGCAAGAGAAGATAAAAAGGCTTTAAAAGAAAAGGCAAAGACATATAAGAAAAGAGTTGTAGTACTTGCTCTTCTTCTGGTATTTGGTGTGCTTGCAGTTGTTAAGTACCATAATTTTGCGATTGAGAACGTCAATGGCATAATTAAGGCTTTTGGTGGCAATGGCAGGATATCAACATTTACACTGCTTCTTCCGCTTGGAATATCTTTCTATTCATTCCAGTCGATATCATATGTTATTGATGTATACAGAGGCAAAGTAAAGGCATGTAATAACATTTTTAAATATGCTTTGTTTGTTTCGTATTTTCCTCAGATAACACAGGGACCTATCGGAAGATATGACAGACTTGCACCACAGTTTCTGGCAGAGCATAAGTATGATCTTGCAGTTATCCAGCATGGATTGCAGCGTATGGCTTGGGGACTTTTCAAAAAGTTCATTATAGCTGACCGTGCAGGAGTCGTGTCTGATCTGGTGTTTAATAATCCCGGACAGTATCATGGAATATATGTAATAATAGGTGTTCTTGCGTATTGCGCACAGCTATACGGAGATTTTGCTGGTGGAATCGATATGGTTATGGGTGCTTCCGAGATGTTTGGAATCCACCTGGATGATAATTTCAGACAGCCATTCTTCTCTCATTCTATTGGAGAGTTCTGGCGCAGATGGCACATAACACTTGGTACATGGATGAAGGATTATGTGTTCTATCCGTTCAGCTTAAGTAAAGCCATGAATAAGCTGGGTAAGTTCTTCAAGAAACACAGCAAAACAAGATTTGGTAAATATATGGCGAAGGCATTGCCTATCTGTCTGGCTGATTTACTCATATTCTTTATAGTAGGTGTATGGCATGGAGCAGCATGGAAGTATATCGTATATGGTATGTACAATGGTATAATCATGAGCTTTAGCAGTATTATGGCACCTGTTTATGAAAAAATGTTTAAAATAACACATATTAACAAGACTGCACGCTGGTACAGAGGATGGCAGATAATAAGAACATTTATACTTGTTAATATAAGCTGGTATTTTGATAACGCAGCTACTCTTACAGATGCATTCAGACTTATGGGAAATACATTTAAACATGCATCATTCAGCATGGACGCCGTTGTAAAAATGTTTGGAAGCCAGCTGGATTTGATTATATTACTTGCAGGCTGTCTTGTGTGGCTGATTATAAGTATACTTAAAGAGAAAGGCATTGTAATCAGAGAAGCTCTTGACAGAAAGCCGCTGATTATCAGATGGGCTGTATACATAGCTCTTGTTATGTCAGTTGCAATGCTTGGCTATATTTCTAATACATCGGGTGGATTTATGTACGCCCAGTTCTAATCAGAGGTGCAGGATACCATGAAGAAGAAAGCATTTAAAGAGATATTAAAATATGTGAGGGTGATAGTATTCTTTGCGGTTATAACCATACTTGTTGAAGCAGTTAATTATGTAATGGTTCAGCCGGGGTATGCAAGATATATAATCCATACAGTTGACAATCCGGATGATGGCTCTGATTATGATTGTATTGTAGTGGGAGCTTCACATGGAAGGGCTTCAATTGACCCGCATTATTTTCTGGAAATGGAATATGCAGTTAATCCAATTAATATGTGTATTCAGGGCGCCACGGTTATTGATAATTATTATATGATCAGAGAAGCGTGCAATAATAATGACGTAAAGAAGATAATTCTTGAACTTGATTATCAGTACTGGAATAAGAATCTGAAACGTGATTCGGATTTTGGAGATCTTCTTGTATATGGACAGCTTCCGTTTACAAGTCTTAAAATGGAGTATATAGTAAGCCAGCTTATGGATAAAGACTTCAGGACAATATATTTCAGAAGATATGCATTTGCCAGGAATTGGAAAACGGCTAAGAAATATATGGCTATAAAGAAGACTGATGAATATAAGAATTTCCAGATTGAGGGTGTTGCCGGAATTGATACAGAAGGACCATATCAGGGATTGGGATTTTTCTACCGTACAAAGGTAACTGATAAGAAGGGAAAGCTTAATCCATCACCGTGGACATATGAAGATCTTAATCCTAAGGTGCAGAAATATTTCCAGAAGATAGTTAAGTATTGTAAGGACAATGGAATTGAGCTTATATGTGTTACTGCACCAATTACACCATCGTCGGTTGTTTCGGGTGCTGCTAATGAGGCTGATACATATTTTAAGCAGATATGTGATGAGAATAATGTAAGGTATATAGATGGCAATCTTATTAAGAATGAGATTCTTAATGTAAGTGATGATGATTTTTCTGACTGGGAAGGTCATATGAACGGAGAGCTTGCTGAGCAGTTCTCAGAGGTACTCACAGAGATACTTAAAAAGAATGATTGTTCAGAATATTTTTACAGCAGTTATGATGAGTGCATAGAGGCAATTAAAGCGAGGGGCAATGAGTAATAAAATATTAAAATATGTCAGAGCTGTGGTGTTTATTGCCATAGTGGTCGGGCTTGTCAAATGTATGGATTATGCGATGATGCCATCAGGCTATATAAGATACATTATACATGAGGCCGACAATGCAGATACTGATGAAGGATATGACAATATAATAATTGGAGCTTCACATGCAAGATCTGCTATAAATCCAGTAAAGCTCGATGAAGCCGGGGCATCTGACAATGCATTTAATCTTGCAATACCAGGCGAGACGGTAACAGATTCATATTATCTTTTAATGGAGAGTGACCGGCATAATAATGTAAAAAGAGTTATATATGACCTTGATTATCAGTACTGGTGCAATTATGCAGAGAGGGAGTTTGAAGACTGTTTCATATACACATGGCTTCCTTTCAGTAATGTAAAGCTTAAGTATATAGCTGATAATCTGCTCACAAAGGATTTTCGTACTGTATATTCAAAGAGATGGGCTTATGAGATATCACCGTCTGCTATTATGAATAATCTTAAGGTTAAGAGCAGTGCGGCATACCGCAACTACAGTATGGATGCAGTTGAGATACATGATGCCGGAGGACCTTATGCTGCCAAAGGATTTTTCTATAGAGATATGAAGATGGACAGCCTCGTGCCATCTGATATTGTTGCATGGGATGAGAGTGGAATCAGTGATAAGGTTCTGGATTCATTTGAAAAGACTGTTCAATATTGTAAGAAGAATAATATTGAACTGGTATGCGTTACATCACCTATTACGCCGACAACATCAGTTAACGGTTATTCGGAACAGGCAGGAGCATATTTTACGAGGCTTTGTGAAGAATATGGTGTTGAATATTATGATTTCAATCTGTTAACAATGGATACACTTCCAAGAACAGATGATGACTTCTTTGATGAAGAAGGTCATATGCTTGGAGAACTTGCCGACAGATATTCAGATATACTCGCATCAGTTCTTCTTGACAAATGCGACAAAAGTACCGCCTTTTATGGTACTTATGCACAGTTAGAGCAGGCAGTTTATGAAAATTATGTGACAAAACAGTGAAACTGACAAAATATGCTTGCTATAAAGATAACAATGTGCTAAACTTCATTCACTGCATATGTTGAATCTGCAGGTAGTAAAGAGTCGTGATGTACTACATATTTGTTATTGCATTTGGGACACTTAGGCTGCGCCAGAGGAAGTCATATGTATTAATAATACGCCTGCTATGCAGGCACTTTACGCCGGTGTGGCGGAACTGGCAGACGCACAGGACTTAAAATCCTGCGGGACTTATACTCCCATACGGGTTCGATTCCCGTTGCCGGCATATTAATAAAGAGCTGTACATAACTATGGTTATGTATGGCTCTTTTTTCTTGCTATATAGAAGTACAAGTCGTACAATTAAGGAAGATTATTATGATGGGGGACAATCAATGATTAATAATAGAAAACGCATTATTATAATTTCTGTTCTTAGTGCAGCAGCAGTTGTGGCGGCTGTCATGTGTGTTGTTATGACACGCAGAATAAGAGGAGGCAATCCTACAGGAGAGGCTTTATCACAGAATGTTAATCCGATAGAGTCTTCTTCACGGACAGAAGAACCAACTGTGTATGTAGATAATACGGTCGACATAATTGACGTTAATTCGAAGACAAGACCATTTGCAGTGTCTGTTAATAATACACCGGTAGCTGTACAGGTGCAGACCGGACTTAATAAGGCATATATTGTATATGAGCTTCCAACAGAGAGTTATACATGCAGACTTCTTGCCTTGTTCAAGGTAGAGGATTCAGATGTTACAGATGAAGCACCACAGGAGATTGTTGGGTCAGGCAATGTAAGTCAGACAGATACGGTTATTGGAACAATAAGAAGTGCAAGACATAATTTCCTTGATTTCTGTTTTGAATCAGATGCGATATTTGTACATTTTGGCGGAAGCACTTACGCTGAGAGTGATGAGGCAAAGACTGGAATTAACTGGATTAACGGCTTCTATAACAGTGCATATTACTGGAGACGTAATCCGGAAGGACTTGCAACAGAGCATACAGCATATACATCGCTTTACAGGTTAAAGAGTGCAGTACAGGAAAAAGGTTTTAATGCTGAGGCTGAGAATGCATCGGACACAGTACTGCTTAATTATGATGTATCAGATGTTGACCTTTCTAAAAGAGAAGATGCAATCAGTGCATCATCTGTGTATGTGCCTTACAGCAGTTATCAATACACAACATTTACATATGATGCTGCGACAGGCAATTATTTAAGATTCGCGAGTGGCGAGCCAAGTCTTGACCACGAAACAGGCGAGCAGTTTAATACTAAGAATATTATTGTGCAGAAGATTACACACAGCATGATGGATGATAATTACTGCTGGAATCTTCATACTGTTGGCAGAGGGGAAGGCTATTACATAACTAATGGCTATGCTGTTCCAATTCAGTGGAGTAAGGCAGACCGTTATTCCAAGACAGTATATACTTATGCAGATGGAAATGAGATTAATGTGAGTGACGGAAGAACATACATTGAAGTGTCTGATGTAACAATGACTGTTGAAGTGGAATAGTACAACAGATGGAAGCATATACTTCTATTATTTGATAATAATGGAGGTACGCACAATGAATAAGACAATGAAAAAACTTAATATAACCATAATAATAGGGATTCTGGCAGTATGGGTGTCAGGATCCTTATTTCATTTTGTGTATGACTGGACGGGAAGGAATACATTTGCCGGGCTGTTTTTTCCAACTAATGAATCAACATGGGAACATATGAAGCTGGCGTTCCTGCCGATGAATCTGTATGGAATCTATACATGGTATGCATTAAAGGACAGATACGAAGCAAGTGGCTTTGCGGTTTTACTCGGTGCAAATGTGGCAACATGGGCAATTCCGTTTCTGTACTACACATATATGGGAGTTCTTGGATTTTCAAAAATGTGGATTGATATTGCAACATTTTTTGTGGCAGTGCTAACCGGTTTTGCTGTGGAGTATCATGTGTTAAGACATGCCGGGCATGAGAGCTTTGTACTTGGAACATGGATTATGGCAATTGTTGATTTTGTGATGGCAGCAGCATTTGTTTCATGCTCATATGGCGCGCCTGCGCTTGGCATATTTGCAAAACCTTAAAAATAACAGTTGACAAAATCTAATTATAATAGTATGCTACAACTGTACTAATCAATATAGTACAGTTATTACACAAGCTTGTAACCAGTTTAAATAATACACAGAAAGGAAAGGAACATGTTCACTATAGATGTCATGTCGCGAGTGCCAGTCTATGAACAGCTTATTAAGCAGGTGGAAGACCAGGTGCTTAAAGGAATTATGAAGGAAGGCGATAAGATGCCGTCGGTACGGTCGCTATCGATGGAGCTGTCTACTAATCCGAATACAATCCAGAAAGCATACATGGAGCTGGACAGAAGAGGAATTCTGGTGAGTGTACCGGGAAAGGGCTCTTTTATATCGGCAGAGGCGTTAAAGATTGTCGGTAATCAGTCTAAGGAAAAGCTTTCAGATCTTAAGGAGATTGTAAGAAAGCTTGCATACGCAGGGGTGAGTAAGAGTGAGATAACAGATATGATTGAGGAGGTTTATAAGAAAATATGATAGAGGTAAAAGGTGTTACTAAATCATTTGATGACTTTACAGCACTTGACAATGTTACCTGTAATATAGCGGAGGGCTGTATATATGGTATGGTTGGTTCTAACGGTGCAGGAAAGTCTACATTGTTAAGAGTTCTGTCAGGAATATATAAGGCAGATAAGGGAGAAGCAATAATCGATGGAATTAATGTATATGAGAATACATACATGAAGAATAAGCTGGTGTTCGTTGCAGATGAATTATTCTTTCTTGCAGGCGCGAATATGAAGAGCATGGCTAAGTTCTATAGTTCAATATATGATAATTTTGATATGGACAGATTCACAGAGCTTACGAAAACATTTGGACTTGATCCGTCTAAGAGTATATCAAACTTTTCAAAAGGAATGAAGAGACAGGCAGCTATAATACTTGCACTTTCAACCAGAGCCAAGTATATGTTCTTTGATGAAACATTTGACGGACTTGATCCTGTTATGCGTAATCTTGTCAAGAAGTTAATATGTGGTGATGTTGCAGAAAATAACGCTACTGTTATAGTTACATCACATTCATTAAGAGAATTGGAAGACTTATGCGATCATTTGTCACTTCTTCATAAAGGCGGGCTGGTGCTTGACAGCGATGTATTTGAACTAAAGACGAGTCAGTTCAAGGTACAGGTAGCTTTTAAGGATGATTTTGATGAGAGTAAGTTTGAGGGCATTAGAATTACAAGATACCGTCAGGAGGGTTCAGTTGCCAACATGATAGTAAGTGGTGACAGGGAACAGACCATGGACATTATAAATGCCATGAATCCGGTAGTATTTGATGTCCTCCCGCTTACGCTTGAAGAAGTATTTACTTATGAGATGGAAGCACTCGGTTATACATTTGATGTGAAGGGGGATAAGACGCATGAATAATAAGAAAGTATTCAGCTTTCATATGTTTTTACAGACATTGAAGCAGACAAGACTTGCGGGCTTTATAATGATGGCGGTAATTACACTTATATCAGTTGTACCGATTATTTCATCATTAAGCTATATTAAAGAATATAAACAGGTTAATAATGTAGGTGGAATTTCAGGGAATTATTTTCTGGTATTAGTATTCATAATTGTTGTACCTGTTATATCATTGATAGTATGGAGTTTTCTTAATAAGAGAAGCAGCAGTGATTTTTACCATTCAATTCCATATACAAGATTGTGCATATATCTTAGCAAGACAGCAGCAATACTTACATGGATTGCCGGAATACTTGTTGTGTCATATGTATCACAGGCAGTTTTATTCATGGCTAACAGGCAGTATTTTAATGTTGATTATGCAACAATGTTCCGTATGTATCTTTCAATATTTATATGCAGCCTTTTATGCATGGCAATTATAAATGTATCAATATCCATTACAGGAAACATATTAAGCAATATATGTGTTACAGGACTTATAATGTTTCTTCCAAGATTTATTGCGTTAATGGTTACAGAACTGACTGTGTTTCATGGAGAAACTTACATGATAAGTAACAGTGGTGTGGGGTTACTTGATTCTTCCAACAATATGATTGTTGGCTGGGTATTTTCTGTATTTGATATATACAATGGTCCATCAGGAATAGCAGATATGGTTCTCAGCCTTACAAGTAACTTATATACACTCGTGCTTGCACTTATATATATAGCGCTTGGCGCACTTCTCTTTGTAAAGAGAAAAAGTGAGACAGCAGGAAAAGCAGCTAATGGAAAGGTTCTGCCAATGATTATCAGAACACTTATCGGCTTTTCAATTGCGTTTATAGGTGTAATGATAGCATATACAAGTATAGACAATGATGAGACAATAGCAGTTGTTGTTCTGTTTATTGTAAGTGCATTGGTTGTGTTTGTTTATGAATGTATAGTAAGTAAGAAGATGAATGTTATAAAGCAGTGTATTCCATCAATTCTTCTTGGATATGTTCTTGCAGTGGTAATTGGAACAGGAGCTAATTCATTTGGCAAATATGAGGCATCGTACGAACCGGATGCTTCAAAACTTGCGTATGTATCAATACAGCCAATGGATATGTACTATGCTTCAGATAACGGATATTTCAGTTCTATATCATCGAAGGTTCAGGTTACAGATGAAGAGATTCTCAAATATGTATCAGAGAAATTTGGTGCATATAAAGATAAATGTATATCAAATGGTGTTCATAATTATATTTATAACGGCAGAGGTTCAGTGACTAATTATAAGGTTGGTTTCAGACAGAATGGTGTTACACATTACAGAAGGATTCAGCTTACAGACAGTGATGCCAATAAACTATCAAGTCTGTTAAAGAAGGATGAGAAATTTATTAAGGCATATATGGATCTTCCGGATAGTGACAAGATTTCCGTTAATTATATAACAGGTAATATGGAGGATTCTGACTGTAAAGATATATATGAAACAATTTCAAGTGAAATTAAACAGATTGGTTTTGAGAAATGGTATCAGACAGTTACTTCAGATGTTGATACATTCTTGATGTCAGTACGCTTTTCGAAAAAAGGCGTTACTTATGATATGGTTCTTCCAATCAGTAAGAATATGCCACAATCTTATAATAAGTATATTGGTATACGGAATGAATATGCCATTAGGAATAATGAAAAAGAGCTTGGGACAATGAGCGATATTTTAAAGCAGTATTTAAATGA
>ENA-ORNQ01001718-ORNQ01001718.1-human-gut-metagenome-genome-assembly--contig:-NODE-1718-length-16381-cov-19.377619_pt1 | contig 16381 bp, 14 predicted proteins | sample MGYA00242116_ERZ509024 | MGnify/ENA primary metagenome ERZ509024 (study PRJEB26280, sample SAMEA2338697) | human gut metagenome | biome: human gut; feature: human-associated habitat; material: faeces...
GCTAACAAGGCGAACGCAAAGCCGCTCGCTACCCGCTAAAAGCCTCCTTTTTGAACAAAGTTGTAAATTTATTTTTGGGCTACTGACAATAAAACAAAAAGCGCCTGTCTGCAAAACGCAGGCAGGCGCATGAGTATAAGTCAGCGAGAAAGTGAACGCTGATACAGCTGCATAGGCATAGTTCCTCCGTGGGAAGCATTGAAATACATCTTTGAATGATTCTTGCTTTTCTCCTTTGTAATCGCCATACCGCAGTCCCTTTCATTTCTGGTATGTACTTAGGTGCATACAAGAGGTGAATTGTGACGAATACAATCGAAAGAGTGTGTATTGTAGAATATATACGAGGTGAACTGCAATGCAAGATTACGCTCGTTCATTAGGCGATGCTGTGAAACGCGCCCGTGGAAAGCTCGATCTTACCCAAAACGAGGTGGCTGATGCTGCGGGCATCGACTCCCGCACGGTTTTGAATATAGAGAACTACAAGGGAAATCCAAAATTGGAAGTCCTGTATCCGCTGGTACGCGCTCTGAAAATGGATTCCAGAGAAATTTTCTATCCCGAAATGCTCCGGGAATCCCCTATGCTGGAGCAACTACGGCTGGTGACCGGGGAATGTACCGAAGAAGAAGCGGAAGCACTGATCCCCGTGATCCAATCCGTGCTTGCAGCCATGCGCAGCACAAACGCAATGCCTATCAAATGACAAAGAACCAGCTTTTCCATTATCAAGAATGGGAAAGCTGGCTCTGCACTTTTTGTGTCCGGCTCACTTGCTCAGCACCATTTTCAGTTGTACAACATCTACCCGTATTTCTTTCTTGCATTTGGGGCAGTAAAGCGGAAACTTTACAAGCACCGTATCCTCATATACCTTTGTCCTTGTTTTCCCTCCGCAGATTGGGCAGTGTATCCACAAAGACCCTTTTCGATTGCTGTTCATAACTTACCTCCACACATGGCACAGCCCTGTGTCTGGCATCTGGCTTTTGCCTAAGTTTGTTTGAGCAAGTAATTGCGATTTGATTATCTATCCATAGAGAATCTTTGTACTGGAATTCGTGCTTGTGGTGACGGAATGTTGATATCGCTTCTGTAGGTAATCTGATTTCCGATGTATTGATATTCTCCGTCACTCAAAACTCTAATGGTGACCTCATGGACGAATAGCTTGTCCGTCTGATAGTCCGGGCACATAACATTTACGATTAACTTTTTTGTGCTATCATCAATCTCTATGCACTCAGTGACTTCCGGAATTAACGAGGGGAAATATAACACATTGTCGCAGGAAATATCTTGCCACGGGTAAATATCATTTTCTGCATCATACAAAGCTCTTTCCCGAAATTCTTCCATTGAGATGTCAAAATACGGAACAATGGTGTCCTCAAAAAGTTTCGCAGGAATGGCACTATAGGAATATGGGGTGGTGTAACGAGGGTAATCTCTGGCATAAAGATAATCGTTGTATTTAAGCCGATATAGATAGTCCAGCAGGTCATTAAAGCACAAATTCCCATAATCGTCAGAACTCCAATCCAGCAAGAACAAATTTACATTGTGATAGCCAATCGGCAAGATGTATTTCATGGTCAAGTCGTACATGGGTTTATCTACTGGGTGAAGCCGCAGCAGGTGTGCCGCATCCCAATGCCGATCAAGATACTCATCCTGATAGATGAAATTCATACCATCTGTCATATTCCAGTAAAGTATTTCACGCTTATATGCATAGGAGAGTTCTATTTTACTATCGTCATTCCAATCCGCGCTCGCATAAATAACATAGGGCTTGCCGCCCATGAATTGGAGCTTTCTGTAATACAAACCGCCAGATGACGATATGCCCCAAAAGGACACTTCTGTATCAATTTTTTGTTTTACGTGCTCCCAAAAAGGCTTAAAACAATCGGAATTTTCAAGATATTCTGGATAGATAATATCACTATTTATAACTGAATACCCTGCTTCGATCAATATATTCTCGATAGCATCTACGGTTTCTTGCGTAACTTCTTCGTTTGTGTTCCAATACTGGGATGGAACTTTTTCAGCGTTCTGATAGGTTTCCCAATATAGCTTCGATATTGTGGTACAGCCCAATTGAATAGCATTCTTTTCTTCATCGGTTATGTCGAGGGACGTATCCAAGTTCGTGGCCTCATTATTCTCTGATGCTTCAATACTTTCGTAAGCGTCCATGCTGCTTTCAATATTTTCCTTGGCATGTTCTATTAGAAAAATTGACCCAACTGCAATTATCAAGAGCATGATGCTTGCTATGATATTCTTTTTCATTTTGTATCCTTTCCCAATAATTACGGATGTAAGATTTAACGGTAGAGTCAACAAACATAGATATCATGTGAGAACCCCCGCTATGACCATGATGGGTCCCAACTTAGTCTGGGTTCACAAAATGGCAAACCATACTCTGTCTGATAGGTCACTTTATTTCCAACAAATTGAAAACTTCCATCTTTCAGCGGCCGCACTGTTACCTCATGCGCAAATAAACAATCCAGCTTCAAATCTGTGGAAATAGCCTCAACCGTGAGTGTAAGTGTCCCGTCATCATTAGCTCGGTAAGAAGAAACTTCGGGTTCACAACTGTAATAGTAGAGAAAAACCAGATCATTTGTTACAATCTTTCGCCAAGGATAGCCATCTTTCTCGGCATCATATTGCGCCATCTGTCGGAAGGCATCGAGTTCAATATTGAAGTAAGGTAGAACTATTTCTTCAAATTGAGCAGACGGAATCATATAACACCGTCGTTCTGGCTCATAATCATATCCATCGGGGTCAAATTGTTGTCCATAGTAATCATAATAGAAAGCATCCCACAAATCATTGAAACAGAGATTTTCAAAGTCATCTTCTGTCCAATCGACAAGAAATATATTCGTTGCCATGTAATCACCAGCCCAGATGTATTTCATGGTCATATCATATAATGTCAAATCCGGTGCATTCATCCGAATTAAGCTGTAGTCAGCATAATGCTTGTCATTAGCCGGGTAGATTCTGTAAAAGAAGTTTCCTTTTTCTGTGAGCTCCCAATCCAAAACCCGATGTGGCTCAAAATAGGCATTTGAGCTGTTGTCCATTGGATAATACTTGAAGTAGACATAGGGGATGCCATCTTGATAAGAAAAAAGCCGATAGTTCAATGCTCCGCTTTTGGCGATTGAAATGATTTCTTGTTCTGAATCCTCTTTTCTTTGAACACACGTCCAAAACACTTGAAAATGATCTGCGGTTGTCAAATATTCTGGATAAGCCCCATTTGTATCAATGACATCTAGGCTGTTTTCTATTAACAGGCTCTCAATGGCATCAATACTGCTTTGCTGTAGAGTAGGTTCATCCCATGGAGATTCCGGTTCGTTTTTTTCTGAGCATATGTAAAGATCATAATACAAAGAAACAATTTCTTCACACCGCTGCGTTGTTCGCCGTTCAATCAAACTATAATCAGTAGATGGAACTGCTTTTACAGAAGATGGTTGTGCAATTTGGGCTGAATCTTTTTTCGTCCCTTGCATTTCACAAGCTGTACACAAGACAATTATAAAAAGAAATGCAGCGAAAATTTTACATGATCTCACGAATTTCAATTCCCTCCTGCTCAAACTGAATAAGAGTTTTCTGCGTCATTGGAATTATGCAGATATTTGCTGTTCCGGCACCATAATACCCATATAGGCCGATTCCGTTGTAGTAGTAGATCATGTTCAGTAAGGGCCTTTCGGTTCTGTCATAGGTATAATAATCACCCCAAAAATTATCATCCGTTTGTGCGTACAATTCTTTGTATAATAAGTTAATTTCGTTTTTACTCAGCGCAGGAAGAACAACTTGAAGCGAATTGAAGCAGATTTCCTCAAATTTCTCATATAGCGATTCTTGATACCCATGATCGTCAAATGTTAATTCAATTTCATAAATGCAATCGCTATTTTCCGGTGTATAAATGGATACCGTATCCAGAGCAACTGCAACCTTAGCAGACCATTCAATATCAGAATTATCTACTTGCTTGGTCGTTCTATCATAGCTGGCATCTACAATGTCAAAGGTTTCCTTAATCTCATCCATCTTCTTAGCAAGGTCTTCATCAGAACACTTTTCAATATAGTCAACCACCTCGCACATTTCAGGGAAGCACACATATGCACCAAATTCCTTAGTAACTGCGGTAGGATCAAAATTCATATCCATCATACCTTCGTAGGAATGACCGATATAACCAAAGCGGCTTCCCTTAAATGCATGCAACGCATTTGCTACACGGCACCACTCATGGATTTCATTAATGATGTGGGGATCGCCACAAGCCTTACCAAATACCAATCCAGCAGGCTTCAAGCCAGAGCGCACCATTGCACTGTATGCTTCAGGAATTGCACACGGGCCGCCATCAGTAGTCACCTTCTGAATTGTGATCTCGCCACTCATCTTATATGCCTTCTGCATACCAACAACGACTACAGGACACTCTGCCGCAATAACACCCTGCATGTATCTGCCAGAAGCGATATACGCAGGAACATAAAGAATCAGGAGGTCACAACCCTTCGCTTTCAAATCACGACCATATGCAATAGAATCGTCTATATTGTCAACAAAACGACTTTCCAAAAGCTCTGCCTGACTGCTCTGCACGTATCCGGCAATCTCATTCATGTAATTGATTACTTCCTCGCGCATACCGGGAAACTGAGGCCAGTATTCCTTATGGCCACAGCACATAACGGCAACGCGCCCCTTTTCACTAGTGCTTGTAATCATGTCTTCTAAACCCCTCTGCTATTTTTTGTTAATTTTGTTCAAAAGCAGGTTGCACATCTTCTGCTTTTATTATATACTAACAAAAATAAGCAATGTTTTCACGGTATCGCGCATCACAAATATTGTAATATCGTCTACATATGGAGGCTAATATGAAAGAGACCTATTTAAGCTACCATTATCAGAATCTGATGAAAAAGACAGAATGGTTATATGTTACACCTACTGAATCCGATTTTTCACCGGAAATAATTACTCAAGAATGTGGTCGTTTTTTCTTTGATGGGCAAAGCTATACCGAGCGGGGATCTTTAGATTCTTACGAAATAGGTTTCTTGCTCACGGATACCGATTTTAAACTCAGCTACAACAATTCCCACTATACTTTCGGAAAAACCGGAGACGCTTTTTTCATCGACTGCACAAAAGGATATCGTTTAGATACGCAAGGTTACGCTGACTTGTATTTTGTACATTTTTGGGGTGATAATGTTAAGTACTACTACGACCTTTTTGAAAAGCATAATAGCAGTTCCCCTATTTTGAACGCTGCCAGTTTGCCAATCGGAGAAGAAATGGAAAAATTGATTGGTCTTTACCGCAACCCCTCCAACGAAATAGCGGATCTTTACGCGCAAACTATCATCATGAAATTAATGCAAACGCTTATTCAAGCAGCTTTACCTTTACCCGCTAGCACGAACTACAGTAAATATATGACCGCTGCAATCAATTACATCCGTGATCATTTTTCAGAGCAGCTAACCTTGGAGCAAGTTGCACAAGAGCTAAATATCAGTCGCTCTTATTTGGCGCTAATCTTCAAGAAAGAAACAAGTCTCACTTTCTCTACCTGGCTTCGTAAATACCGCATTGGCAAGGCAAAAGAATTGCTAAAGAACACAAATATGAGTCAGGATGATATCTGCACTGAAGTCGGCATCTATGATAGCAGCTACCTATGCCGATTGTTCAAAGAATACGAGCATCTATCCCCGGATGAATACCGAAAGAACTGGCGTACTGTTTGTCTTTGATTAATACATTTTATATTCCTCTGCTCCTCATGCAAGCATATATCACTTGAACCCGGCGGACTCTACCAAGTCCAGCCGGGTTCAAGTTTAATCGTGCAACTACACAGGGCACAATTAACGCGTTTGTTTCATTTGAGTATAATCCCCCGCCTGTATCCATGCACATTCAGCGGGCGGCATATTCTGTGCTTTGGCACAGCTCCACGAAGCGCTGCATGCTGACAGACAGATATTTGCTCCGATGGCAGATGATATGCAGTGTTCTGCGCAGCGGCTCGTCGAACGGCAGCATGGTCACCGCGCCCTCGTCGGCGTCCCGCTTGCAGAGCATTTTTGGAAGTACCGCAACGCCCAGCCCCTCCGCAACGGCCTTGATGATGGTCTGCGTACTGACGCTTTCCCACGCGGGATGCACCGTTATGTGATGCAGCGCAAAATATGCCTCCAGAATCGTGCGCACCGAGCTGCCTTTCTCACGCATCAGGAACGGATACTGCGCCAGCTCCTGCATGCTGACGGTATCCTGAGCGGCTAACGGAGAGCCGCACGGGACGATCGCACACAGCTCGTCCTGTGAAAACGCGACCGCCAGCAGGCCGGCATGCTCCGGCTGCGTTTCGATCAGTCCAAGGTCAATGCCGTTATCCAGTACAAGCTGTTCGATCTGACTGGCGCGGAATATTCTGACTTCTATCTGCAAATCCGGAAACTCCGATTGCAGTTGCCGGATCAGCTGTGGGAGCAGATATGTACCGATGGTGACCGTGGCTCCAATCCGGACGGTGCCAAGCGTATCCCAGTTGCGCATCTGCGTTTCCAGTTCGTCGACCATGGAGATGATATGAAGCGCATAGCCGTAGAATTCCCGTCCGCACGGCGTCGGGGACAGACGGCGCCCGACGCGTGCAAACAGCTGAACGCCGTAATACTCCTCCAGCTCCCGCAGTGCAAGGCTGATGGACGGCTGTGCCAGATGCAGCGATTCCGCTGCCTTTGTTACGCTGCCCTGCTGAACAACCGCTGCCAGAATCCGCATATGCCGCAGTGTCATGGTTTCCTCCGCATAATAAATATGTTATATATTTTATATTATAATACTATTTTACAAATAAATCAATGTCGTCTACACTATAGGACGGGAGGGGAGAATATGAAAAGCAAAAAGCAGATTCTGTGGAAGCTGTTTGTGTCGGCACTGTATCTCAGCGCCTTTACCTTCGGCGGCGGCTATGTGATCGTGACGCTGATGAAGCAGAAATTTGTGGACGAGCTCCATTGGATTGAAGAGGATGAAATGCTGGATCTGGTTGCAATTGCGCAATCAGCGCCAGGCGCGATTGCGGTCAACGGCGCAATTGTCGTCGGCTATAAGCTGGCCGGTATTGCCGGTGCGGCTGTTGCGACGATTGCGACCATCATTCCGCCGTTTGTTGTCATTACGGTGGTCTCTTATTTCTATGAGCTGTTTCGCGAAAATGCGTTCGTTGCCAGGCTGCTTGCCGGCATGCAGGCAGGCGTCGGCGCCGTTATCGCGTCGGTTGTCTGTGATATGGGGAACAGCGTCGTCAGACAAAAGCGCGCGGACACTGTCGTCATCATGCTTGCGGCCTTCCTTGCGGCGTGTGTGTTCCATATCAACGTCATATACATCATTCTGGTCTGTATCACGATTGGAATTGTGCGCACGCTGATTGCGGGAAAGAGGAGAAAAGCATGATTTATCTACAGCTGTTCTGGAGTTTTTTGCAGATCGGCGCGCTCAGCTTCGGCGGCGGCTATGCCGCCATGCCGCTGATTCAGGGACAGATCGTCACACAGCATGGCTGGCTGACCATGCGCGAATTTACCGACCTTGTCACCATCGCCGAAATGACCCCAGGGCCGATTGCCGTAAATGCCGCGACCTTTGTCGGCGGCAGAATTGCCGGAATTACCGGCTCGCTGGCCGCAACACTCGGGTGTATTACGCCGGCCTGTCTGATCATAACGCTGATTGCAAAGCTCTATCTGAAATACCGGAGCCTTGACGTTTTGCAAAGCGTGCTCGCCTCGCTCCGGCCGGCGGTTGTGGCCATGATTGCCTCTGCCGGTGTTACCATTCTGGTCAATGTGCTCTGGGATGGCGGCACGGTGGTGTTTGGGCGGACAAACTGGCTTCTGGGCGCAATTTTTGCGGGCTGCTTTCTGCTTCTGCGCAAAACAAAGCTCAGCCCGATTCTGGTTATGGTGCTGGCCGGCGTGCTGAATCTGGCTGCGTCATTTCTGTAATGCCGCGGCCGGATGCGTTTGATTGCAAAAAACCGGAGCCGTCGGCTCCGGTTTTTCTGTCATTCCGCTTGTATCGCTGCCTCAATAGACGGCATTGCTGCGCTTCGTGTCAGAATTCTTTCGGCTGCCTCCATTAGTCCGGAAAGCCGCTGGGAGAAAAAGAATTGATAGGCATTACAGTAATAATTCAGCTCCGGCACGCCGCCGCTTTCAAGCCGTTCTCTTCTGCATCCATTGCGGCAAAGGGCATAGTAGGGACAGGCTTGGCATTGCTGTGGTACATGTTCGGATATCTTCAGAAAAGCTGTTGCCGTTTCACTGGCGGCCATTTCTGAAAAGGTGTTTTCCAGGACTGAACCGATTTTCCAATTATCCAGTCCGTAAAAATCGCAAGGATAGACACTCCCGTCTGCTTCAATCATAAATTGAACAGAACAACGTCCGTTCATGCTGCAAGCCTCGGGTTTGTGTCCAAGCAGAATGGAGAGGTAGTTGTCCAGATGCCGGATGCTGTAGTATTGTCCATCCAGCAGATCCCGATACCACAGATCAAAAATCCGAACCAGAAACTCTCCGTACTGCCGCGGCGAGAGTGCATATTGCGCCAATCCTCGTCTTTGAGACAGCGGCTCTAGGCATGGAAGAAATTGAATCCACCGGAAATCCTGCTTTTTGAAGAATTGATAGATTCTTTGTACCGACTGTGCGTTTTTCCCTGTCACAACGCTGAGCACGTTATATTCGACCTTGTATTTTTTGAACAGCTGTACCGTTTTCATCACACGGTTAAATGTTCCGGCGCCTGTCTGCGTTTTTCGGTTCTGATCGTGAAGCGCCGCGGGACCATCGAGAGAAAGACCTACCAGGAAATGATGCCTGGATAGAAATTCTGCCCACTTTTCGTCCAGTGCGTAGCCGTTGGTCTGGATTGCGTGAAAAACCTTTACACCCTGCTTGTGATACTTGTCCTCGAAGGCTAGCACCTGCCTGTAAAAATCCAGACCGACCAGTGTTGGTTCGCCTCCTTGAAATGCAAATGTACAGATGTAGTCTGCATATGCCATGGCTTTTGCGATGATCTGCTCCAGCGTATCAAAAGAGAGCACACCAGCACATGGTGTTGTACGATGTGCCGTTACGTCATTATAAAAGCAGTAGCTACACCGCATGTTGCATGAGGCGGACACCGGTTTAATTAGCACGTGTACAGGCGGCATGCCTTTTCCTCGCTTTCTCTTAGCTTTTGCAGGTTTTTGTACGTACAGAATGCAGTCCTGCTTTGTAAAATATCATATTTGCGAGCTTTCGGCAAGAATGCACGGAGAAAGATAAAAGAAAATGTGTGCTGTGCAGGTGATCACATATGTTTCGGAACAGCTATTCCTCCAGCACGCTGGTTATGTTGAATGCTCCGCTGCCATGCATATAACTGGAACCGTTTGGCATCTGGATTTCTGCGACAGTTCCTGTTGGAATACGTCCTTGCATCAGCAACTGCGTTCCTGTGCGTTTCCATCGAATGCGCAACGTTCCATATGGTGTTCTGTGGCTGTACTGTGCCCAGGTAAGACCGCTATCTGTGCCTGGACAGATTCGTACTCGTCGATACCCAGGTTCGAGCATCTCAATTCCGGCAATCTCACGATACATCCAGTTGCCAACACATCCGAATGCGTAATGATTATAGGAATATGCGCCTACAGTTCCTTCCGGCGACACGCAATTCCAGCTTTCCCAGATGGTTGTTGCCCCGTGCTCGATCATATACAGCCAGCTTGGGCATTTTGTTTGGTACAGCAGCTTCCATGCCATATCACGCCGGCTATTTTCACAAAGCACATCCAGTAAAAATGGAACTGACAGAAAACCCGTATCCAGACAATCCCTATTTTCTTCAATCATCTTGCACAACCGCGCTGCCATGCTTTTTCGGAGTGTATTTGGCACCAGGCCAAACTTCAGTGCAATAACGTAATTGCCCTGATATTCTGGAAGAATTCTTCCGTCCAACTGTACGTATTCCCCGATAAAGGCTTCCCTGATTTTTTGATACCGTGCACTGTAGCTGTCTGATTCTGCCTGCTTTCCAAGCACACGACAGATTTGCACCATAATCTGATTTGCATGGGCATAATAAGCTGAGCCAAATATTTCCCCTGTCAGACGAGCAGTATCCTGCGGTGTTCCGCCTGCCATCATGATGCTGGGCAGCAGCCAGTCGCCAAAATGGAAATCTGTATTCCACAGATAGGGCTGACGCTGCCTGCGTGCTGCATCGAAGTGTTCGTATCCGTCGGGCCGTCCCTGTTCTGCTCTTACGCGGACATAGGCCATCCAGCGCTGCATTGCATCGTAGTTTTCCCGCAGAATCCGGTCATTGCCAGTCTCCTGATAAACGGCCCATGGGACAAGAAGAACTGCATCGCCCCAACCGCAGGAGGTATTGCTGCCGAGAATTCTTGACACCTCGCGGAATACACCCCAATAGGGCACCACACTTGGAACCAATCCATTTTCAAACTGCTCTTCCCGCAAATACCGCATCCATCGTCGGAGAAACGCCTCTGCTGGCGCCAGACAGAGCATTGTCGGCGCATACATCGCGATATCTCCCGTCCATCCCGCTTTTTCGCGTTGCGGACAATCTGTCGGGATGCCGATTGTATTAGCACGCTGGCTCCAACGGATATTACGATGCAACTGGTTGAGCCGTTCGTCTGAACAGGAGAACTCACCAATTGTCTCTCTTTCCGAAGAAATCACACAGACCTCAAAGTGCTCTTTTTGTGGAATACCAGGCCAGCCGGTGATACGTACATATCGGAAGCCGTGATAAGTGAAAGAGGGGTGCCAGCTCTGCCGACCATTCCGAGTATAGTAGGCATCCGTCTGATCTTTGTTTGAACCAATGATGTTTTGAAAGAAATTTCCATCCTTGCGCAACATTTCGCTGTGCTCAAGGACGATTTTTACACCGGCTTCAGTTTCTACATGTAAGCGAAGAAAACCGGCGACCGTCTGTCCTGCGTCCAGCACCCATTCGCCATTTGGCGTTTGAAAAATCGAGGCAGGCGGCCTGCGTTCAACGATTTCAATGCCCTCTCCCATTTGCGGCTCCAGATTGTCGAGAGGTATTTCCAGTGATTCCACCGGGCACCAGCTGCTGTCGTCGAAGTTGGGACTGCTCCAGCCGCGTACTATGGCCGCTGCATCATGGCATTCTCCTACATATAAATCCGCATAGCGGGTGGGACCTACATGAGACCTTGCATTCTCCCCGCCAAAATACTCAGTAGAGCCGTCTGCATATGTAATTTCGCAGCAAAGCAGCAATGCAGTTTTATTTCCATACTGACAACTCCAGCTGCCCAGCCCGAGCCGGCTGATCCACCAGCCGTCAGCGATTTCTGCGCCGATTACATTTTCACCTGCTATCAATTGGTCGGTTATATTGTAAGTCTGAAAGAAAATCAATTTGTCATATGGTTCGCAGTCCGGTGCCAGTAGAGGCGTATCAAATGGCTGCCCATTGATTTCCAAGCGGTAGCAGCCGTGTGCACTGACGTGAACAATCGCTTTTTTTATGGGCTTTTTCAGGTGAAAGCAGCGGCGTACGAGCTGTGTTGGACGAAATTCATTATAGTTTCGCGGCAATGGGACTGCTTTCCCGCCAAATGGAAACGGTCGTTCGGAAATGGCGGGTTGCTGCACCGGCTGGATCCAGCCGGTATTCCATGGACGCTTATCGCGACAGGTTCGGAATGTGTCCTCTGCCCATGCGCAATTCGCATCCCGATCCCAGCAGGTCACGCGCCAGCGATAGGTTTCCACCGGTGCAAGCACTGGCCCAGTATAGGGCACTGCAAAGCATTGCTCGCTGATTTGCCGACCAGAGGACCAGATACATACTGCACCAAGCCAAAGTGTGATTTCATAGGATTGCTGCACGCAGTTAGCTGTATCCCGTTCCAAAACCCAGCTGAATTGAAAATCCCTACGTACATATTGAGGCCGCCGCATCCCGTCGATGCGTAAAGTGTGAATCTCCAACATTACTTCTTCTCCTTGTGCTGATACTGCTTGTACATGCCTGCCTGCCACAACAGCTTGTTGTGGCAGGCAGGTGTGTGCTCTATTAGAGATATTATGTATTATGATGCAGTGCCTGTGCTGCTGCTTTTCCAATTTTCCTTCGCTGTAGCCATTCCACGAATTTTACCTGATTGGAAGAGACACACAAAAGAATCAGCAGGAAAAAACCGGTGACAAGAGATCGAACGGTAGCTGCCATGCCGCAGGCGACCATTGCAGTGGTCAACATTTTCATGGAGAACACGCCGACAACCATTCCGACTGGCATGCCGCTGTATTTCCGCAGGAACATTGCGAAAAAAGTTCCCATCAGCGCCTCGAAAATTAATCCGAAAGATGTAAGCGTATCGGGATTGGCCACTTTGATGTTGGAAAGCATGTACATAAAACCTGCCGCTCCCAGCAATATGCCCTTTACCAGAAATGTTATGAATTTTGTTTTTACAATATCCACGCCGGCGCTGAACGCGACAGACTGATTGGCACCAATTGCACGTACATTGTGTCCGAACAGAGACTTCTGATAAACGATGTAATAAAATATAAATACCAGAGCGAAAACTAGAAAGCAGTATGGTGGTTGTGCAAGTGTTGTATCACGCAGGCTGACAACGCCGCCTGTTTTAAACAGCAGACGCGGGAGCGATTCATACAGCATCAACATACCGACAGAAAGAATCTGCGCCGGAATACGCAAGAGCGTATACAGAAGTCCGGATATGGCGCACAGCGCTATTGCGATCAGCATGCAGCAGGCAATGACGCCGGCTGCCCCGTGCGCTGCACCGAGATTTGCGCCGATAATGGCAGATGCATATACCACACTGCCGGCGGAAAAATCCCATGTTCCCTGTAACATATCAAAGCTGATTGCCATGGCAATGATCACTGGAATGATCGTCTGCCGCCCGACAGTGCGAAGTGCCATCCAGCCGCCGAACGCTCCTTTCGTAATCAGTGCAAATGCAATATAAATGACGATCGGCAGAAGCAGCGTCATCGCTGTATGAAATACTGTTGTTTTAACGTTCGGCTTTTTCATATCGGCAGTTCCTTCTTGAAAAATTCAGTCAATTAGACCGGCATGGCGCTCCACGCAGCTTGCCACACTGGAATCCGCCGCCAAAGCACGCACGTCATCCATAGTCACATCAGGAGTGTATACACCGACGATGGTTTTGAGCTCCGTACCTGTATAGCAGGGCAGATCACCCTCGAAGAATTTCATATAGTTATTGTAATCCTCCACGCTTTGCAACTCAATCAACGGGCGCGTAATATCCTCTTTATCAGACCAGATCTGATATCCGGAAAGATAATTGTACAGCATGGCGACGCCAAGCTCCGCATTGGGGAATGCACCACCCGCAACATAGGCCATTGTTCCGGCGGCAAGCAGTTCATCTGTGCCCTCCTGAATATCCACACCTGCATACTTGATCTGTGCGGAGAGCCCATAGGAGAAAATTGCGGAAGGAATTGCTGCATTGGCCATGGTTGCTACAATACCGTCAATTTTATCGCCATATGCTGCCAGAATCTGCTCAGCGCCTTCCGCAAATGTGTTGGGCATTCCGGTGTAAACCGTTACAACCTCCAGATCGGAGTACTGTTCTGCTGCCTCATCCATGCCGCGTGCGCGGTCATCCATTGTTGTGACCTTGCCGGGAGTAAACTCGATAAATGCCAGTTTTCGGCAGCCCTGCGCATACAGTGCATCGACCATATTGCGGCCAACCTGATAGTTGTCCACGAGGATGCTGCCAATGTAATATTCACAATTGTCCGCAAACTCTTTCAGGGCCGGATCTGCGATATTGTTGCCAACCTGAACAAAATAGACACCTGCATCTGCACAGCGCTGTAAAATAGCCTCCGAACAGGTGGTCATAATCAGACCATTGCAGCCCATCTCAATCATGTTTTGCTGCGCGCTGGTTCTGCTGTCGTCATCCGGTGCTTCAGCAAAGATAATTTCACAACCAAGCTGCTCCGCAGCGTACTGAGCGTAACGCTGATACATAACGCCCAACTGATCACTGAAGGAGTTGTGAATAAATCCCAGCTTGAAAGAAGGCGCGTTTTCTGCGATATCAGGCGTTCCTGCTTTCTCAGAAGAAAATGCTACGTTTTCATCAGCTTTCTTTTCATCTTCCGCGGGCGCGACTGGTTCGGCTGTTTCAGTTGATGCTGTTTTACCCTGTTCGGCCTCATCTGCCTTCGATGCGCAGCCAGCCAGCATGCTGATCATCAGTGCGCACGCCAAAAGTGCTACAAGAATACGATTGATTTTTTTCATGGTTTTCTTCCTTTCTTTTTCCCATATCTGATCTACCCAAGTAGATGCCTTACTTTATTAGCTTCCCTTTGCTTCGGTCTGCACCCAACGCTACAACGGCCAGGAACAGTACGCCCTTTACTGCCAGTGTAACCGCAGGATCCAATCCCATCAGAGTCAGCCCGTTGCTCAATACAGTGACCGTTACTGCACCCACAATTGCCGCGTGAAAATGCGCCTTTGCGCCGCCTCTCAAAGGGAAACCGCCCAAAACTACGGCTGTAATCGTATTCAATGCCAGTGTATTGGAGCCGCTGGAGACGCGGCTGGATCCGACGATACCGAAGAAACCGGCAAGACCGACGCAGCACCCGAGAATGGCATATGTTATCCAGATCGCCGGTGTCCGTCTGACACCGCTGATCACCGCGGTCATGGGGTTGCCGCCCAAAGCCTTTGCATCCTTACCAATTCTCGTTTTTGTAAACAGCACATAGCAGACGCTCAGCACGATCACAAGCGTGACTCCGTGTACGGCTGTTGTATCCCACTGTTTATACAAGGCATAGGTTGTATAAATCTCTCCGTCCTCAACAATCCAGCTAATAATGCCGTTACAGATATTCAGCATGCACAGCGATGCCACAAAGGGGGGGACGCGAAGCAATGAAAAAACCAAACCCGTAATGCTGGTGCAGAGTACACCTGTAATGACGGCTATCAGCATGGCGGTCCAGCCGCTTACTGCAAAGTGTCCCATCGCCAGGGCGGCGGTAACTTCTGTCAGGCCGAATACTGCGCCAAGGGACATATCGATGTTGCCTCCCGCATAGATAAAGGATGCACCGGCAGCCACCAATATCATGGTAAAGCCCTGAGAAATCAGGTTTTTCATATTCGATATACCGATAAACTGCCCTCCGGTTGCAATTGAGAACAGCAGCATGAGGAACACAAGTCCTGCAATTGGGAGGAAAAACGTGATGACGCGATTTCTGAATGCTTTCTGATTCAGACTTTGCTGAACAGCGGCTTCTGATTGCGGCAGCTCGACTTTTTTTACCATAACTGCGCCCCCTTAGATCATGTGGTGGATAATGACAGAGTCTGTCACATCTCTGGACCGCATAAACTCTTTAGTGATTTTCCCGTCTTTCATAACAAGAATCCTGTCGCTCATTCCAATTAATTCTGGCAGTTCCTCAGAGATCATAATAATGGACTTTCCCTGCTTTTTCAGCTGATACATAAGGTGATACATGGAAACCTTTACGCCGATGTCAATGCCTCGCGTTGGACAGTCCATGATGATAATATCGCTGCCCGCGGCAAGCCATTTGCCATAAGCAACTTTCTGCTTGTTGCCGCCGGAAAACTCTGAGCAAAACTGCCGATCTCCGGTACATTTGATTTTCAGAGATTGAATTTGCTCTTCTGCCAACCGTTTTTCAGAGCCTGTTGTAATGTATCACACCAGACGGATGTAGATGCCGTGATAACAAGCTGCACATAGAAAAATACCTGAAAGAAAACATGGAGGCGGAATTTGGACACAGAACGGAGAATGACAACACAAGAAATGTTGACGCAGCACAAAAAGCTGATGGACGAGGCACAACGGCTGGAACCCAGCGTGATGGTCACGGAGCGGAACTGGAGCGCGCTGCTCGAAATGCAGGACAGGCTGTTCCGGCAGCAGATGCAGTTAGACACGGACCTGAAAATGCTTCTGACGAAAGCAGAAGCGCAGGAATCTCTGATCAAGATGCAAACGAGCGCAGAAAATTTCGAGAAACAGGCTGGGAACCTGAACGAGAAGTATTCTTCCGGCTGCAAAGCACTGACCGAGAGTACGAAGAACGCCCTGACCACAATCCTGAACGATACGAAGAATCAGCTTTCGGAT
>ENA-ORNQ01001734-ORNQ01001734.1-human-gut-metagenome-genome-assembly--contig:-NODE-1734-length-16274-cov-14.861705_pt1 | contig 16274 bp, 14 predicted proteins | sample MGYA00242116_ERZ509024 | MGnify/ENA primary metagenome ERZ509024 (study PRJEB26280, sample SAMEA2338697) | human gut metagenome | biome: human gut; feature: human-associated habitat; material: faeces...
GTCAGGCGGTCATACGCGAGTATATCGATGAAAAGCTGACGCTGGGACAGATTTCGGCTTGGGCCTGATTTACCCAAAGTTACTATTCAAATTTATAGAGTTGGCGAACAATTAGGTGAGACCTATGACGTTATCCCTCATGCATCAGGAGTGCTTTTCGAAAGAAATGGTTGTGGCTTTCTACTTTCAGCTGCTCATAATTTTGACCAAGAAAACATTAAAGGCTTAGGATTTCTTAATAAAAAATCTGAGGTGATAATCTTTCAAGGTGAACTATCGCGCTTTTCTACAGACGATCCTATAAATATGCCCGCTGGCAATGAGCTGATTTAGATAATGGTCGCGTTTAATAATCATTAAGATATTCCAAAAAAACGGTCATATGACCAACTTTCTGTAATGTAAAATTAAACATTAAATTTGGGTACAGCAAACATCAACTCCAAAAAAATGGCTATATGACCGTTTTTTTGGAGTGAACATGCTACACCTCCACATATCGCTCCTTTTTTCGACAAGCGACTATTTCATTTGCAATTTCCTTGGAGTTCCTTGAAAAGGTGTTGCGTTAAATATTTGGGAGTGCGGGGGATTTTGACTAACTTACGGGGTCAAAAGTATGTATTCTCTGTTAGACAATCTCGGATACGGCTGGGTGTACTGGGTGCTCATGGTGGCGTATGCCTTCACGATACTCGGTATAATCGTCATTGTGCTGTCGGAAAACCGCAATCCGGTCAAGTCGCTTGCTTGGATCACGGTGCTGCTGCTGTTTCCTGGCGGCGGTGCGATACTTTACATGTTTTTCGGCCGCAGCATCAAGAACACCCATATCCTCTCGCGGCGCAACAAGAAGCGTCTGCGAGGCCTGCAACTCGGCAGCGAGGTCATCAACATCCCCAAGGACCTGTCATCGGAAAACCGCCGCCAGGTGCAGCTCGCCCGCTCGCTCTCTGGTGCGGGATTCTACGAGGGCAACTCGGTGGAGGTATTCGTCAATGCCAACGACAAGCTCAATGCCCTCGAGGAGGATCTGCGCAACGCCAAGCAATATATACACCTCCAATACTACATCTTCGAAAATGACACTTCAGGTCAACGCATAGCAGACATACTGATGGCTAAAGCCCGTGAGGGGGTGAAGGTGCGTGTCATCTATGACCATGTAGGTTCATTTCACGTGGCAAGCAACTTCTTCAAGCGCATGCGCAGTGCCGGAGTGGAGATATACCCGTTCTTTCGAGTGGCATTCCCGTTCTTCGGGTCTAAAATCAACTGGCGCAACCACCGCAAACTCGTCATCATCGACGGCGAAATCGGCTATGTAGGCGGCATGAACATCGCCGACCGATACCGGGACGGAGGTCGCAGATTCGCCTCTTGGCGCGACACGCATCTGCGCGTTTCTGGGGCAGTAGTTGCTGCCCTGCAATACAGTTTCGCTACCGACTGGGCGTTTATCGGCAAGGGACTGCTCACAGAAAGCGCAGGCATCAGTTCGCCACGTGTCCACGGAATCCGCTGTGATGCCCACCTGACTACCTCTGGACCTACCGACCAGTGGTGCAACATCGAGCTGCTGTTTCTCAAAGCCATCGACAATGCCAAGAAGCGCATCTATATCCAGACACCTTATTTCCTTCCAACAGAGAGCCTTCTGCGAGCCCTCCAGACAGCCGCGCTGTCACGTGTGGATGTCCGCGTAATGGTGCCGCGCCACAGCGACTCAACGATGCTCACAGCGGCATCCAACAGCTATATATCGGAGTGTCTCACCGCCGGCATCAAAATCTACTTCTATGACGCAGGGATGCTCCACAGCAAGATGGTGCTCGTGGATGACGACTTTTGCAGCATAGGCTCTACAAACTTCGATTTCCGCAGCTTCGAGCACAATTTTGAGAGCAACCTCTTCATCTATACCCCGGAGTTCAACGAAAAGATGCGCCACATATTCCACGCCGACATGGAGAAATGCGAGCAGATACGTTTGCCCAAGTGGCGCCGCCGCCCCCTACCACGCAAAGCCTTAGAGAGCATAGTGAGGCTGCTATCGCCGATACTCTGATAACTCGTATAATTCTTATAAAATTTATAAGAATTATTTCTTGCGGAAAATGGTGAAATTGACTGAGCCGTAGGCGCGGTGGCTGTCAAATTCGGGATAATCGGAGTAGTCGTGGTCACGGCTGTGCTCGAAGATGAAGATGGTGTCAGATCCCATCAGCTTGCTGTCAAGCACCATGCGGGCGATATCGCCGAAGCGGGGGTGATTGTAGGGCGGATCGGCAAAGATGAAGTCACGCGGCGATGATGCCGACTCTACAAACCTGAACACATCGCCGGTGACGAGCTGCAAGCGGTCCTCGCAACCGAGTTTCTTAGCCACATCGGCTATGAAACGAGCCTGCACAGACGCTTTCTCTACCGCCGTCACCATCGCCGCACCACGCGAGAGCAGCTCGAATGTGATGGCTCCCGTCCCGGCAAAGAGGTCCACAGCCTTTATATCCTCTATGTCAATGAGATTCTCAATCACATTGAATATGTTTTCCCGCGCAAAATCAGTAGTGGGTCGCGCGGTGATACGTGTGGGCACGTCAAACCGACGCCGCCCGTACATGCCTCTTATTATTCGCATAGCGGAAGTATCTGAAGGTCAAAATCAGTGTCGGAGACTGCCGGATGGCTGACGCTACCCGGGATGATTACCGGCATGACATGGTTAACATATGTGCGAAGTGTATCCATGACTTCATTACGCCCGGATGTGATGCCTCCGATAAACATTTCACCGTTCATGACATCCATGCCTGACTGCTGGAAAAGAGCCATGATGAAATACGCAGCATCCATCGGCGCTGATATAGGATGGGTGACGGCATGGACGAGACTGCGACGGTCCATCACCACGATATCCACGCTGTCGGCATTGACGATGGCGTAGAGCCGCCGTCCATTGCCACCGGCGGTGAACCGCGCACCGAAATAGTCTATCAACACGCTCAGCCGGTGACGTATATCCGCGTCAGGAAATGTGCGGTGCAAAAACGAAACCTCCTCCCGAGGCAGCTTCATAGCAAGCTTTGCTCCCTCCACCTTGAGGTCGTTAACTATGACTGCATCCCCGTCAACATCCGCATCAAGTATCTGCGCCGCCATATCATCCGCTGCTGACGGTATCAATGACATGTAGGGTGTGGTAACTATGACAGACACGCGCCCAAAATCACTGAGCAACAGAGGATTGTCATAGACGGTAGCCGTCAGCAGATCAAGACTTTTGCCTCCCGAGGGATCGAACCGAAATGTACGCACATCCCTCTCCGAACTGTCGGCAGTGTTATAGAGCAGAGCCGTCAGCCCACAGGCATCAATGCGCATAGCCATGCGCCACAGGGCGGCATCAGTAAGTCGTGTGTTGTCAGGGAGCATAGTTACGGTCACACTGCCACAGGGGCTTTTATCGGAGGATACGGGTCATAGTCTTCAAGCGTGAAATCCTCATACTTGAAGTCAAATATATCATTGACATCAGGATTGATCACCATGCGCGGAAGCCGACGCGGAGTGCGGCTGAGCAGTTCACGCACCTGATCGAAATGGTTGTGGTAGATATGCGTGTCGCCGAGCGTGTGGATGAATTCACCAGGTTGAAGTCCGCACACCTGTGCCATCATCATGGTCAGCAGCGCGTAGCTTGCGATATTAAACGGCACACCGAGAAACGTGTCGGCACTTCGCTGATAGAGTTGAAGCGACAACCTACCGTCAGCCACATAAAACTGGAAGAACGCATGACACGGCGGCAGATTCATATTCTTGATGTCACCGACATTCCATGCGCTGACTATGATGCGCCGGCTCTCCGGATTGTGCTTTATGGTCTCCGCAGCCTCCTTGATCTGGTCGATGAAAGTGCCGTCATAGGCAGGCCATGACCGCCACTGGTAGCCGTAGATGTGTCCGAGATTGCCGTCGGCATCAGCCCACTCGTCCCATATGCTCACCTTGTGGTCATGGAGATACTTGACATTGGTGTCACCCTGGAGAAACCACAGCAGTTCGTAGATGATGCTCTTGAGGTGCACTTTCTTGGTGGTAAGCAACGGGAAGCCGTCAGAGAGGTCAAACCTCATCTGGTAGCCGAATATGCTGCGTGTGCCTGTGCCCGTGCGGTCACCACGGTCCACGCCTGTCTCCATGATCTTACGGAGCAAATCCTGATATTGTTTCATGACACGGTGTTGGTGGGTCGGTGAAGTCTGCGAGGAAAGAGAAATATAATCGAAAGGCCCACCATGACGGCGAGAGCCCACGGATAGTACAAGTAACGCCACGGAGCCAGAGGGGATATGCCGGCAAGTGATGTGGCGAGAAGCGTCTGCGCCCCATAGGGGATAAGGCATTGCACGATGCACGAGCATGAGTCAAGCAACGAAGCATTCTTGCGCGGATCCACGCCGTAACGCTCCCCTATCTCACGCGAGATGCCTCCTACGGTTATAATCGCCACAGTGTTATTGGCTGTGCAGAGGTTGGTCAGAGCTACCAAAAATGCTATAGCAGTCTGCGCCCCTCTTAGACCGCTTACGTGGCGCATCATGGCGTTGAGCAGATACGTGATGCCCCCGGCTGCCTTGATGGCGCCGAGCATTCCGGCGGCAAGCAGCGTGACGATGATAAGGTCGCCCATCGAGTCTATGCCACTGCCCATATATCCAGCCATATCTATCATATCAGTACCGTTAAGAAGCCCCACGATGACTGAGGATGCTATACCAAGCAGAAGTACCACCGTCACATTGATGCCCGACAAGGCTGCTGCAATCACGATCAGATATGGTATCACGAGCCACGGATTGACAGTGCGGAACATCTCCACAGGCGCCGTATTATGACCGATGACGGCATAGATGGCAAGCGTCACCAGTGCCGCAGGTACGGCTATCCAGCTGTTGGCTATGAACTTGTCACGCATCTTGCACCCCTGGCTGCGGGTAGCAGCGATGGTGGTATCGGAGATGAATGAGAGGTTGTCGCCGAAAAACGCTCCTCCCATCACCACAGCAGTGTAAAACGGCACACTTGCTCCTGTGATGCCTGCAGTCTCAACCGCCAGAGGCGTAAGAGCCACCACCGTACCTACCGAAGTGCCTATGGCAAGCGAAATCAAGCATGAAGCCACAAAAAGCGCCGGGACGATATACTGCACAGGAAACATAGACAGCGTCAGATTGACCGTCGCTGTGACAGCCCCCGTCTCCTTAGCTATGGCCGCAAACGCCCCGGCAAGTATGAATATCCATATCATATATATGATATTGGAGTGACCGGCAGCCTTTGAAAACAGTTCCAGCCGCTGTGTCAACCCCTTCTGGGGCATCACTGCCACGCTCCACACAGCCGCGACCACGAGAGCCACGGCGAGCGGTATCTTGTAGAAGTCGCCTATGACGACCGAGACCGCCACATACAGCAGCAGAAACAGAGCCACCGGCGACAGCGCCAGCAGCCCCCGTCGGGCTGATATATGCGTGGCATTATCCATATCAGAGAGCCAGATTGTATATCTGCTCGGTATCGGCAGCCGACAGACGGTAGTAGCCGCCTATCTCTGCCCCTTTGTTTTGATGCAGTTTCTTGACGAGAGTAGCTATATCAGGCTTCTCTATGCCGAGTTGGGCGAATGTCACAGGCAGCCCGAGCGAACGGAAGAAGGCTCGAAGCAGTTCCACTGCAAGCAGAGCCGCCTTGCGGTCGTCAGCCTCAGTCACGCCGAGCACACGCCGTCCGAGCTGGGCAACCTTAGCAGGGCGGTGCTCCGCCATAAAGGTCATCCATGCCGGAATCATCACCGCCAGCCCTGCCCCATGAGCCACATGGGTGTAGAGCGCCGAAATCTCATGCTCCATGAAGTGTGACACCCAGTCTTCGACACGGCCTGTCCCGCAGATACCGTTGTGGGCGAGAGTCCCGCTCCACATTATATTGGCACGAGCCTGATAGTCATGGGGATCTGCCATCACCTTGGGGGCTTCGGTCATTATAGCCATCAATACCCCTTCGGCTACGCGGTCGGTAATCTCGACATCGGTCGTAGACGTGAAGTAACGCTCGAATATATGCGCCATCATGTCGCAGATGCCGCATGCAGTCTGAAACGGAGGCAGTGTCTCCGTCAGAGCCGGATTCATAAGCGAGAAGACCGGACGGAGGCACTGCGTGCGCAGGCTGAGCTTGATCATGCCGTCGGTGCGGGTGATGACCGAATTGCCCGACCCCTCGCTTCCAGCAGCAGGAATGGTAAGCACAGTAGCCACCGGGATGGACTTATCTGCCGGCACTTTACCGCAAAAGAAATCCCAGAAATCACCGTCATACGGCATGCCTATGGCTATAGCCTTGGCGGTGTCAATTGCCGACCCTCCGCCCACGGCTATCAGAGCGTCAATATGTTCACGCCGACCTAATTCGATACCCTCGTAGACAAGCGTATCCGTGGGATTGGGCTGTGCGCCACCAAGCGGCACGATTTCTATGCCTGCATCGCGGAGGGATGCGCTTACCGTGTCAATCAGTCCGCTACGCACCGCACTGCCCTGTCCGTATACGAGCATGACTTTCTTCCAGCCCTCGGCGGCAGCCTCTTTACCTGCCTGATGCTCCACTCCGCGTCCGAAGATGTAGCGTGTGGGAGTGCAAAATGTGAAATTTTCCATAGGTATCTGTTTAGCTTGGTTGTTTTATTGCTTGACAATCCCTGTGACAACCACTGGCTGAGATCCACGCCAAGGCACGGTGGCATAGTAACGCTCATATTCAAGGGTAACCGGCTTGCCCGAGCCCTGAAGATTCTGCAACTGCTTGACAACAGCCTGGTCTGCCACAGAGAAACTGAAATCACGCGAGTAGATGCGGGTCGTATCTGTCAATGCGCTTTCGGTAATCATCTGACCCTCAAAGGTCTTGAATATCATGCCCCGACGCTCTATCTGTGTGACATAGCCTGTCACACGCGCCTCGGTGATATAGGGATTGAAGTAGCGGAAATAGCAGGTAACACCGAGACCTATGATGATAATCGTCAATGTCCATGCCCAAAAATGCGACTTGCGCTTCTTGGGCTGACCTTCCGCAGCCGCTTTGGCGGCATCGTCGGCTATGTCGTCAGTGAAATCCACATGCTTGCCAGACTCCTGATCTGCCGCAGGTGCTGCGGGCTGGGGAGCTGTAACATTGGAAGAGGTAGACTCCGGGGCATCAGCCTCGTCAAAATAATCGTCAAAATTGTCGTCTTTCATCGTAGTAATCTGTAGCTATGTGTTTCACATCTTCATTGGCTCGTCTGATTTGCCGCGAGTGCTGCGTTTGTCAATCGATATGGCGATGAAGGTGAATATGCCGAGGATTATCAGCAACAGGGTGTTAGTGCCCATCACCAGGTTGGCAAACGACGTGCTCATATCCTTAAACGAAACTCCGTCAGGCAATATGATGCCAGCCGAGTAGAAACTCAACGCGAATATCACCGACCACTGCCACGGACCTATACCGCCGTTGCTGGGCACACCCATCGATATGCTTGACAACACGAAAGTGACAAGCACTGCCAATATCGTATAGTCATGAATGATCTGCGTTGTGAAAGCGAAAGCATGGAAAGCTATGTAGAGCTGCGTGAAATAGCAGCCCCACAAGGCAGCCGTGTACAGCAGCCAGCGTCCCTTGCCGGGCATCTTGACTATGACCGCAAAACCTTCCCACAGTCCATGCCACAGGGACTTTATCTTCATCAACAGTTTATTGTCAGGCACACGTGTAAACAGCAGCCATATGCCTATAACGACCACCCCTACTGCCGTCCACAGCCACGGATTGGTCAAAACGGCGTGTACACTCGCCGCCGCATCAGGGTTCTGGGCGAGATAACGGTTCATCTCGCTGCCAGCGAGTATGAATGTGACCAACGTCAACAGCAACACCGTCAGGGTGTCGGCAAGACGCTCTGCCACCATGGAGCCGAAGACGGTGGTAAACGATGCATACTCTCTCTTGGCGATGAAACCAGTACGCCACACCTCGCCGAGACGAGGAAACACGAGATTGACGGCATATGTGCCGAAGATACTGTAGACAAGGATATAAAGCGGCACATTGATGTCGAGAGCCTTGAGCTGGATGCGCCAGCGCATGGCGCGGAACACATGGCTGAATATGCTGACCACCCAGCCCAATCCTATCCACCAGAAATTGCAGTAGTCACGGATGATGCCTACCATCTCCTTGAAGTCTATCCCGGTAAACAGCAGGTAGCAAAGTCCCACCGTGATAATCAGCGGGACACCGTAGCGGAGTATCAGCACCAATGCCGACGGTTTCTTGCCGTCAGGGCTCTGGGATATTTCGGATTGTGTCATATATGTGTCAGAATCTTTATGCTTTCGTATATGATGTTACAAAACCTCAATGAAAAAACGGCTGTAGGGTCGCTACATGTAGCGACCGCCAAGAGCAACCGTTGAGTATGCCGCCTGGTAACGGTCGCTACATGTAGCGACCCTACTGTTATGAACGCGTTATTGACATGCTCAGCGGCGGGGACGCGGAGCGGGATTGGGTTCTGTCGGCTTGACGCGGGCGAGGGCTTCGTAGAGGTCCCAGACCTTGACGTTGCCGTCCTCGCTGACATACTTCTTCATAGCCTTGATATTGGCATTCTCGTTAGGAGAGCCCTTGGCAGCCCAGAGCATGTCGGCGATGGAGCGCGCTATGCGGTTGTTGAGATTCTTGTCTACTATGATATACTCGTGGTTGATGACAGCATCGATATCTCCTGATGCCAGAGCGGTGATGAGAGCCTTGTATTTGTCGGTCTTAAGCTCCGCGCTGTTCCAGGTCTTGGTGTTGTCGTTGAGATATGCTATGTCGGCAGCTTCGTCAGCCGAAGGTGTGGCAGTCGCAGCTGATGCCGCCGCAGTCGTTGGCTGGCTACCAGTGGCAGCTATCTCTGCATTAAGTTCCTCTTGGGTGACCTCCTGACCGAACTCCTGCGAAGGCTCGCTGTCGGGCAACAGGAAGTAGGCGATGCCTCCGGCAATGATCAGCACGAGCATGATGACCACAAACCATAGTCCACGGTTGCTGTGTTTGGAGCCGACCACGGTTTCTTCCACCCCGTCATCCACCATCTCCGACTGGCTGTCGGCTGCCACGGATATCTCTTTGTGGAGCTCACGGGTATTACGCGCCTTGTCCTTGCGCTTCTTATCCATGTCAGGCGTAGCGCGGTCAAACACCGGGGCTACGGGACGCACCGGAGCCTGGGGCTGATGGTGATGGATCGCAGCAGGCGCTTCTGTTGCACTCGCCACTGCAGGTTGCACAGCCGCTGCAACTGGTCGAGAGGGAGACTTCATATCCACATTATACACCTCCGCATTGCCAGCCACGGTCAAGCGGTGGGCACGGAAACCGTGGAAATTGCCTGAGTGGAGCTGGCTGTATTCGGGTGTGTTCTTCTCAAGCGTTATCTCCTGGGTGAATATGCGTCCGCCTCCGAAGTCCAGACGCAGGGTGATTCCCTGCTCCACCGGCTCGAGTACCAGCTCTACCTTCTCGCAGTTGATCAGTTCGGAAGGGCTCTTGAGCACCTTGAGGGGCTTATAGTTGTTGCTCGCCACCTGTATCTCGGTAGTGCCGTTGGGCGACAGGTCACGCTCGGTTATTTCAATATACGGCTCCATCGTGTTGATGGGACGGCCGTTGACATTGATGGTATATCCGTTGACAGGTATGCCCTTTGAGGAACGCACCTCCAAAGGAACACGGCGCACGAATCCCATACCGCTCTCAGCAGCGGTCTTCACTCGTAAGGCAGGTCCCTCATAGCGCACATAAGGCGACGGGGCTCCCACCGAGATGTTTTCCGACCTCGGATTGAAACCGGCTTTGGTAAATGTCAGGGTCAGACGTTCGCCGTCGGTAACTACGATGCGTGACGGTGTGCAACCCACAGGGGCGATTACGGTATATTCACGCTTCACGGGAGCCGTGATGCGGTCCAGCTTGCTGCCAGGGCGCAATGAAGCTGTAGCCGGCACCACGAGCACACGGTCAAAGCAGGCATATTCCACCTGTGACGGGAACGAGAGCGTAGTGTCAAGCTCGCTTGAGCTTGCATATGTGCGGTAACAGAACGGCTGCTTCGGGGCGGATGCCGAGGTCAGCGGACGTACATACTGCCACGATTTCAACCGCTCAGGCTCAGCCGGCACTCCAGCCGACACAAAGCAGTGTTCCACGGCATCGTCGCTGAGCGACCGGTCCTCTACGAGCATCTTTTTCAGTTCGCCGAGCAGCTGCACCGTGCGACGACCTGCCAAAGCACACTCGTTGTCAAGACGCAACGTGAGCACGAAGCAGCTTCCGTCGGGACTCGCTGGGTTTGGCGTCACGAGTGAGAAGTAATGCCCTCGTGGCGACGACCACAGAGCGTAACACTCGCGCAGATTGAGAAACTCGCGTATCGCCTTGGTGCCGTCAAACACCGCATCGGTGTCGATATCCTCACCTGTGGGATAATTGTAGATTACATTAGGCTCGCCGGAGATGGTTTCCGACAGCGAAACTCGTATATAGCCGTACTTTGGCATGACTCTGTTAGTATATGATATATTGCAAATTAGTGTATAGAGGGGGTGTAATCAACTGCAAATATAGCCAAATAAACTCTATCCGCCAAGATGATGTTATATTTGTATCTTCACACACTCTCTAAATTCAAACTGATATGTCACCCATCACTACAGGCTGCGGATGCCACGCCGCCCTATCAGATATAGCTTACGCTCCACGATTAGATTTCAGGGAATTCACACTCGCCGAGATACCCCTGATCCGCTCGCTGCTCGAGCATGCGCCTTCGCGCACATGTGATTTCACCATCGGAGGCATCTACATGTGGACCGACTATTTCCGCTACCGCCGCACCATCATCGACGACACGCTGATAGTCAGCGGACTCAGCGAACTGGATGTCACCAAGGCGGCGTTTTCGCTACCTGTAGGACGCATGCCGCTCATACGTAGCATAGCCATGCTCCGCGATTACTGCGAGTCACAGGGGATAGAGTGCCGCCTGTCAGCCATCCCAGAGGAGGCAGTGGCTTCACTGGAAAAATTAGGAGGTCGAGTGGACGCACAGCTCACCGACTGGACCGACTACCTCTATGAGGCTGCCCCCCTTGCTACTCTTAGCGGCAAGAAGATGAGCAAAAAGCGCAATCACGTCAATGCCTTTACCGCAGCCTATCCCGGCTATCGGTTTGAGCCTCTTACTCCTGACAACTTAGCGGCTGTGACAAGTTTCTATAATGCCATGCATCTTGCCGCAGACAAAGGAGTCACAGCCGAGGTGGAGAGGATGCAGACACTCCGTGTCCTTGCCAATCCGTGGGCATACCCGTTCCACGGTGCAGTGTTGTCAACACCATCTGACGGCATCGTGGCGTTCACCCTCGGCGAGATAAAAGATGACACCCTCTACGTCCACATCGAGAAGATGCGCCACGACATCACCGGCGCAGGCGAGACCGTCAACAAACTATTCGCGGCTGACATGGCGGAGCGTTATGCTATCCGCTACATCAACCGCGAAGAAGATGCCGGTGACGAAGGGCTGCGCCAAGCCAAAGAGTCATACCACCCCGCAGCCATGCTCCGCAAATATGATATAGTATTTTGAATTTCATAATTCTTATAAGACTTATAAATTTTATAAGTCTTATAAGAATTACCTATAAACTAAGGAGGCGCATCCGATTGTGGATGCGCCTCCTTTAAGTATCTATCGGTCAGCTATGATCAGATAGCTGTCAGAGTAGCGTGGTAGGGAACCTTGCTGAGGTCGAGGGTGACTTCGAAGGTGCCTGCAGCAGGAGCTGTAAAGTTGCCGGAACCACCGTCGCATACGATGTCGTCCATGCCGTTACCGCCGTTGCCATACTGGATGTCCCAAGCACCGTCAGCGCGGAACTTGAACTCGTCGCCTGCTGCGAATGTCACAGTAGCCTTCCAGATCTGACCGTCAACAGTGGTCATGGGGACATCAGTACCCCAGTTAGAAGCTGCGAAACCGCCGATTACACCCCATGACTGTACGGGACCGTAAACGGTCTCCCAAGTCATAGATACAGTGCTCATGCGCACGCAGTAGTAGCCTTCTTCAGACACTGAGAGGTTGCCTGCGCCACCGTCAGTCGACAGTGTGCCAGCTTCAGCACCTGCGCCGAAGTTTATACCGCTATCCCAGCTGTCCTGAGTAGTGAACTTGAAGTTGCCCTTGAGAGGCATCCAAGACTCATAAACACCACCGACGGGTGTGGGATAGATCTTGGCAGAAGCTGCGTGGCTCCATCCGTTGGCATCACCAGGAGTGTAGAGGAAGTCATATGCGGGAGCGAACTCGTAGGTCATCAGTTCAAGATTGATGACGAGGACATACTTGCCGGGAGTCTGGAGGGCTCCGGCATTAGGCTCTGCTGTAGCGGTTGCGGCTACAAGCTTGCCAGAGAGGGCATCATCGCCGTTGGTTTCAACGCCAAACTGTGTGTCAGCTCCGCTGACCCAGCCGCCGGTTTCATAGGTGGACTGAGGTATTATCTTCCACCACCAGCCGCTGTTGGCAGAGATGGCAGCCGCATCAACATCCACCAGGAGGGTAAACACGGGGTCATCGTAGACATCCTTGTCGGAATGCGACATTTTGATCGCATTGCCCACGCTCCATCCGTTGACGGTGCCTAAGAGATAGTAGGCTTGTTCAACCACGAAATCCGGGGGTATGGGAGCGAGCACAAACTCCTGGGGTGCATAGTAGAAGTCGCTGCCGTTGAGGCGGATGTTGCTGACGTTATCGCTCTTTACATAGCCTGCGTAGCGCACCCACATGTTATGGACATCAGACTTGCGGCCGAAAATGTTCTCATAGAGAGCCTGGAGGTCGGAAGCTGTAGTTGTGATTACGCCGTCGGTGAGGGTGCAGGGAACTTCCTGAGCGTTGTCAAAGTCCTCGTTGTCGGCAAGCCACATCTTGAAGTAAAGCTCATAGCCGGCAGGGAACTGGCTCTGGTCCACTGTAACGTCGGCCATCTTGATGGGATAACCGAGTTTGCTGTAAGCGTCGAGGTCGATAGTAGCGAGGTCACCTGTCTCCGCATCGGGAGCGAGATACTGGCTGGAGGCCACGGTGATGCCGTCAACGTTGAGGATTGTCTCCTGGGGTGTGACGGGAATCTCGGGTTTCGGCTCCTCATACTGGCTGCAGGCGGTCATGCCTGCTGCCAGAACGAGAGCACTCAGATATGTGAGTTTTTTCATTGTGTTCGTTGTGCGTTTTTTTAGTTAACGAATGGAACTGAATTTGCCCAGTCCCTCAATTAGAGTGCGTGGTCAGAGAATGTAACCTTCATGGAGTTGAGGTCAACGATGATCCACATCTCGCCGCCGGGCCAGGTCGGGAACAGGAAATTGCCCTTACCATAGACAGCGTTAGCGGTTACTGTGCCGTCTGCGCCGAGAGCAACGTCCTTGTTGTCACCGTCATTGGCAGCAGCACCGATAGAAGGCAGAGAACCGTCATTGCCCCAGTCACCGAGTTCGGTATAGAAGCGGAAACCGAGCTCCAGAGGATTTGCATCGATATTGAAATGTCCATGATAGATCTTGGTGTCGATTTCGTCGTCGTTCTCGAAGAGCATCATGCTGCCGTTGGCGATGTCCCAGCCCTGAGGCTTGCCGATGAGGTAGATAAATCCGGGCTCGCGGAAGTTGATGAACCACTTGACCTGCGAAAGCTCCACGGCATTGGAGTAGCAGCGCGAGCTCTCCACGTCGCCTATCTGGGCGATGGCGCGGAGATACACCTTGGCAGGTACAGGCTGCTCCATGGAACCAGTGTACACATTGCCGGCGCCGTCATAGATGGTCTGGTTGCCTGTTTCCTTGTCAAGTGTCTTAGTGAAACCGTTGAGATATGTTATGGCATTGGCGAGGCTCTTCTGTGTCAGCACAACTGTGTGGTTGGCTTCGCCCTTCTGTACTACATCATAGTTGATAGTGTAGACTTCATCTTCGTTTTCCCAGTTCTGTGTCAGAGACACCTGTGCGAGGTAGTTGACAGCTGCAGGGAAACCGTAGTCAGGCTGTGAGTTTACCTGGAAATCAAAAGTAGCACCGTCAGCATTCTGGAGCTGGAGCTCCTGAGAAGCATAGACAGGATCATTGATCTGGAATGATACCGCGTTGACGTCCTGGTCAGGCAGCTGAAGCTTGGGGTCGGTGGTCGACTCGCAAGAAGCAAGCCCGAACATCGCTGCCACGCCGGCGGCAAATATTGATATTTTTTTCATTGTCTTGAAAAGCGTTGTTTGGAAGTTTATTAAACTGTTGAAACAGCCGGATTATCAATAGCCGGGGTTCTGCTTCATGCCTGCGAGCGACACGATGGTGCTGGGCAGAGGATAGAGGTTGTAGTGGGCGGGGAAATCAGAGCCCTTGAGGGTCTGGTTCTTCCATGTCCAGTTGTAACCGCTGATCCACTTGCCGGCACGGATGAGGTCGGTGCGGCGTACGTTCTCGGTGTAGAGCTCGCGGGCGCGCTCCTGGAAGAGGTTGTCGAGGTTGAACTCGCCAGCGCTCCAGCCCTGGAGACCTGCACGTTCGCGGATATAGTTGGTATATTCGAGAGCCTTGGTGGAGTTGCCCTGATGGATGTATGCCTCGGCTGCGCTCAGGTAGATTTCAGCCAGACGGATCACGGCATAGTCGTTGCTGATCATCTTGGTGGCGTTGGGCTGAGAAGCCATCTTGTCACCATATTCGTCAAGGTTCCAGTTGGTGTACTTGATAGCGAGGTAACCGTTGTTGCCCCAAGAAGCCTGGTTGTAAGTGAGGTCAGAGAAGTTGAAGCCGTCATCGGCTGTGCACCACCATGCAACACGCTGGTCATCAGAATTGGTCATGTTGGAATCCCACTCAAAGAGAGCTGCGAACTCAGGACGTGTAGACATACACTTCCAAGCCTCAGTCTGGTTGTACTTGGCATTCTGGTCACCACCGATCCAACCGGCGATCATGAACATAGAGTTAGCGTAAGAAGTCATGCGCTCCACGTCGCTGGGGATAACCCAGAGGTTCTCGTGTACATCACCTGAACCACCGTTGGCATACTGGCGGTTGTTGGCAGCGAACAGTGTAGAGTAGTTCTTGGCAAGACCTGTGGCAACGCCGTCGCTTGCTACGAAACCATTGCCTTTGTGGCGTGTGATGATGTTCTCAGCGTGACGGAGGCAGTCAGCCCAGCGGGGAGTGCCGGTGTAAACCTCAGCATTGAGGTAGTACTTCACGAGGAGAGCCTCAGCGACTTCCTTGCCTACATAACCCCAGCTCTGGGAAGCGTTGCTGCCGTAAGCAGCAACCACCTGCTCAAGGTCGGTTGTCATGATGCCGAAGAGCTCGGCACGGTCCATCTGGGGAGGAACGCTACCGATAGAGGTATCGTCAGATGCGTAAGGCACATTGCCCCAGAGGTCGATCAGATAGTAGTAAGCAGCTGCGCGGAGGATACGAGCCTGACGGAGATATTCGTCAGCCTTCCACTGCTGGTCAGCGGGGATGTTGAAGTAACCGTTGTTGACGGTCTGGATGAAGTCGGTGCAGACAGCCACATTGATCATCAGACGTGAATAAACACCGTACATGATGGTGTTTGACGGTGAAGCGATACCGTACTGGATCAGACCGTAGTCAGCGTCGGCAGCAGGGAGCCAGTTGGCTTCGTCGGTAGGGATGGTCTCGAGGATGAACAGGGCGCGCTGGAAGGTGGTCATACCGCCGTCAGTACCGCTGACAGAGGCGTTGCCGTTGGCACCGTAGGTGGCAAACTGCAGGTAGCAGTCAGCCATCACACGATCCATATAACCCACGGGGTCCTCGTCAAACGATCCCGCAGTGATCTTCTGGGGGTCGGTGGGCATCAGGTCGAGGTCGCCCGTACAGGCTCCGAGTGCCATTGATGCCACAGCTCCTATGGAAAGGATGAATTTATTGATAGTTTTCATATAATGGTTTCTATTCTTGTGCTTTTGGTTTTAAGATTTAGAATGTGGCAACAAGACCGAGAGTAGCCGTGATGGGTCGGGGATAAACGTTGTTGTCGATACCAGACTCAACTTCGGGGTCAAGACCTTTGTACTTGGTGATTACGAAGGGAT
>ENA-ORNQ01001745-ORNQ01001745.1-human-gut-metagenome-genome-assembly--contig:-NODE-1745-length-16167-cov-5.245717_pt1 | contig 16167 bp, 17 predicted proteins | sample MGYA00242116_ERZ509024 | MGnify/ENA primary metagenome ERZ509024 (study PRJEB26280, sample SAMEA2338697) | human gut metagenome | biome: human gut; feature: human-associated habitat; material: faeces...
CTGCCCCTTACGGGGCAACGGTTTTTGTATTCAAAGGATTATCCCTCAATAGCGATGTATTTATTGGTCTCTACCGCAGGCTTTGCTTCCTTCTTAGGAACATTCAGAGTCAGGATACCATGTTTGAACTCGCCCTTGATATCCTCCTGAGTCAGGTTGTCACCAACATAGAAGCTACGCTGGCAGGAACCTGCATAACGTTCCTTGCGGATGTACTTGCCGGATTTCTTCTCCTGTTCATCCTCATCCAGACCCTTGGCAGCCTCGATGGTCAGATAACCATCCTCCAGAGATACCTTGATCTCATCTTTCTTGAAGCCGGGCAGATCAACGATCAGCTCATAGCCATCATCGGTCTCCTTAATATCGGTCTTCATTACGTTGTGTGCATGTCTGCCATACAGTTTCTTCTCTATCTGATTCTCTGCTCTGTTGTCAAAGAAAGGTACATCATCAAAAAAGTCATCAAATAAGTTCTCTCCAAAAATGCTAGGTAATAACATAAGTCATCTCTCCTTTTCTATTAAACATATGTCGGTGTCTTTCGATACCTCTTACCTTTTCCATCCTCCGGTAACCACCATTGGACTTCCGAACCGGTCCCGGATTTCTGATCTCGATCTTCTTTCAATCTCTTGATCTTTCTTCCTCTCCCTTGTTCTATTTGTACTATAGCACCTATATATAAGTATGTCAATTAAGGAAAAATTATATAATTATAAATTAAAAATAAACAGCAAAAAAAGACCGGAGCACTGTGATCCACAGTACTTCGGTCCTTACTCTCATAAATAATATGATTGATCTTACTTATCCTTTGCTGTGAAATATACGAAGAACACATCTCCCTTGGTATCATTGGAGAACTGCTCCAGATAAGAAATAGAGTAATCCTTGGAATCCTCGGGTACTTCAAATACCAGCAGACCGGTTCTCTCTTCGTTGACACTCAGATCATACTCTTCCGGCAGCTGATCATCGCTTACGGCATCACTATAATAGGTGATCGGTGCATCAAAAGCATCGTCATCGTCATCATCGCCCCACTGGATCTGGAAATCGGTATCATACATGGTAACCGTAGAACGATCTGTGTTCTTAACCGTTAATTCTGCCACCAGAAGCTTATTTCCCTCTGCAGGTGTATATCCTTCAAATTCCTTGCAGGTATACGCGCTGTTTACTGTGTAGTCGAAGAAATAAGTTCTCATTACATCTCCGATACGTCCCTCTGCATATCCGTCGTCATCTGCGGTCACCACATCACTGCCCTTGTTGGATGCTGCTCCTGCCAGGTTCTGAACAGCGCTGTCCACAGGACCACATGCTACCAGGCTGAAAGCCAGTACAGTTGCTACCATAATTCCTGCAAATTTCTTCATTTTTCTTTTCTCCCTCTCATAAATCCTAATTGCATGCGGTTATTCACATGCGAAGCCAGTATAACACACAAATCGACAGAATGCAATGCTTTATTGCACTACTTTGCGAATGTAAGTACTTACTCACGGGTCAGCCGCAGGATCACTTCCCGGTGTTCCGGGTATTTTTCCAGCAGTTCTTTCCGATCAAACAGTTCAAACTCTTCATATTTAAAACAGGGTGACACCATACATCCCACCAGGCTGAAGCCCTCCTCTTCCATGGCGGAGCCGAAGATCATCCCCTTCGGTACCAGTACCTGGGGTACTTCTCCCTTCTCCAGATCCAGTCCCAGCTTTGCAGCGGTCAGTTTTCCTTCCTCATCAATCATATAGATTGTCAGTGCATTGCCATCATGATAATACCACACCTCGTCCGATTTCAGGCGGTGAAAGTGGGACACCTCTCCTTTTGCCAGCATGAAATAAATGCTGCTCCACAGATCTCTGTCTTCCTTTTCCAACAGACATTCCTTAAAATAGCCACCCTCCACATGGGGTTCCATTTCCAGATGTTCAATATAATACTCCGCTGAATGTTTCATAAATGCTTTCCTCTTTCCGACTATTTCTTTTTCCATGAAATTAGTGTATACTATGCAGAGAAAAAGCGCAATTGCAAAAGTACTGCATGGCGCGGAATGGAGAATTTTATGGAAAAAATAGCCAGCTTCACCATTGACCATATCAAACTGCAGCCCGGTGTCTATGTATCCCGTAAGGATCACATCGGTGCAGAAGTCATCACCACCTTCGATCTGCGCATGACCAGTCCCAACGAGGAGCCGGTGATGAATACCGCAGAAGTTCACACCATCGAGCATCTGGGTGCGACTTTCCTGCGTAATCATCCGGAATATAAGGACAAGACCGTCTACTTTGGACCCATGGGATGTCGTACCGGTTTCTACCTGCTGTTAGCCGGTGACCTTTCCTCTAAGGATATCGTTCCCCTGATGGTGGAAATGTTCGAGTTCATCCGCGATTACAAGGGCGAGGTACCCGGTGCATCTCCCAAGGATTGCGGCAACTACCTGGATATGAATCTGGGCATGGCAAATTACCTGGCAAAACGCTATCTGGATAATGTGCTGTACAACATTGATGACAGCCGCCTGGTATATCCGGAGTGATTACAATTATTTAAGAAAGAACAGGAAAACACTCATGAAAAAAATCGGAATCATCGGTGCCATGGAGCTGGAGGTAGAGACCCTCAAAGCTCACATGACCACCACCAAGATCACTACCAAAGCCCACATGGAATTTCACGAAGGCACATTAAACGGTACTCCCGTTGTCATCGTCCGCAGCGGTGTCGGCAAAGTGAATGCCGCTCTCTGTGTACAGATCCTGGCAGACCTCTTCGGAGTGACTGCTATCATCAATACCGGCGTGGCAGGTTCCCTGAATGCTGCCCTGGACATCGGAGATATCCTGATCTCCAGGGATGCGCTGCATCATGATGTGGATGCCACTATTTTCGGTTACAATCCCGGTGAGGTTCCTCAGTTAGGCTGCCGGGAATTTATCGCAGATGAGCATCTCGCCCAAGTCGCTGTCTCCACCTGTAGAGAAGTCAATCCGGACATTCACGTTCATACCGGGCGCGTGGTCAGCGGTGACCAGTTCATTTCCAGCAAAGAGGTCAAGACTCGTCTGATTCAGGAATTTCAGGGAGATTGTGCCGAGATGGAGGGGGCTTCCATTGCCCACGGTGCTTACTTAAACGACATTCCTTTTGTCATCATCCGTGCCATCTCTGATAAAGCAGATGACAGCGCCGAGATGGATTATCCTTCGTTTGAAAAGGCCGCAGCGCTCCACTCCGCCAAACTGGTAGAGGCTATGATGCCCCGGATCTAGAAAGGATATCATTATGAAAAAAGAAAAGAAATACATCGAATATATCTTAAAACAAGCGGAAGCCCTGCTGGCTATCGACAGTCCTTCCGGTTTCACGGAAAAAGTAACGGATTATCTCTGCGAGGAATACAAACGCCTCGGCTACAAGCCGGTCAAGACCAAAAAGGGCGGTGTTCTCGTAGAGATCGGCGGCAAAGGCAACGCCATTCTGACCATGGCCCATGTAGATACGCTGGGCGGCATGGTCGCTGAGATCAAGAGCAACGGTCGTCTCCGCCTGACCAGGGTCGGCGGCTTGAACGCGAACAACATCGAGACTGAAAACTGCCGTATCTACACGCTGGACGGTAAAGTATACGATGGTACCGTACAGCTGACCGATGCTTCCATCCATGTCAACGACGATTATCAGAAGTCCGAGAGAACTTTTGACTCCGTGGAAGTCCTGCTGGATGAAAAGGTATCTTCCAAAGAGGACGTAAAAGCACTTGGGATCGAAAACGGTTCCTTCGTCTGCATGGATCCCCGTACCCGCATCACCGAGTCCGGCTACATCAAGAGCCGTTTCCTGGATGACAAGCTCAGCACCGCTATTTTGCTGGGATTTGCTAAATATGTAAAGGACGAGGATCTGAAGCTGTCCCGCAAAGTCTACCAGCATATCACCGTCTTCGAGGAGGTCGGCCACGGTGCCTGCGCTTCCGCACCGGAAGATGTGGAGGAATTGTTGTCCGTAGATATGGGTTGTGTCGGTGAAGGCCTGGAATGCACAGACCGTCAGGTATCCATCTGCGTGAAGGACGGCCACGGACCGTATCATTATGATGTTGTCAAAGCCCTGATCCAGGCAGCGAAGGACAATCATATCGACTATGCAGCGGATGTATATCCTTATTACGGTTCCGATGCCGATGCGGCTTTAAGCGCCGGCATCGACGCCAGACACGGACTCATTGGTCCCGGTGTCTACGCATCTCACGGTTATGAACGGTCACATAAAGATGCCGTTGCCGCAACACTGGAATTATTAAAGGCTTATCTGGCATAACTACAAATATAAATTGCACATAAAAAGCAGTCCGGAGACCGACAGATTTTCTATCTTCTGCCGGTTCCGGACTGCTTTTATAATACTCTTGCAAGTAATATACCTATTTCGCCTCTTCCGCTTCGCCGTCTTTTTTCTTGTTGAATACGAACAGCTTACTGAACACATAATTTCCAATGATGACCAGAACCGCAGAGATCACGGTTGCAACCAGCAGGTTTACACCAACTGCGGTCAGCACCTGCATCACTACCATATCCAGGATCAGGGTAGATACTCTGGAAAGGACGAATTTCGGAGCCTCCGAAAGCATCGGTGCGTTGCTCTTGAATACGAACTTACGGTTCGTGAAATATGCAAAAATAACACCGGCGGTCCAGTTAATAATACTCAATACAACATTCTGGAACGGTGTGGGATACATCGTATTGTCAAATAACAGGAAGTTTGCTAAGAACTTTGCTGCCCAGGATACGACCGTGGTTAGTCCACCTACGATCAGATATGCGATGATCTCTTCATATTTGATCCACAGTGCTTTTATCTTTTCTATCATGTTATCCTCATTTCCTGTAGTATCCACGCTTACGCGATAATGTCCTACATTAATCTCATTTTTCATTGTTGAAAGCCGTAATTACAAATATACACAAATATCTCTATGAATGCAAGTATTTTACAGATTCACTACATTCCTGTTTTCCCCGCGCATAAATGCCTTGATGTTCTCATAGACACCCTGCACGCAGCGGGTTCTCGCTTCCACGCTTGCCCATGCCAGATGAGGGGTAATGATCAGCTTGTTGCTGTCCTTTAGTGTACTTAACGGATTGGACAACTCCAGGGGCTCCTTCTCCAATACATCCAGACCCGCTGCCTGGATCTCTCCTGCCACCAGTGCCTCATAGAGATCGGAATTGTTCACTACCGGACCTCTCGCCACATTAATGAGGACCGCCGTTTTTTTCATCTTACGGAAAGCTTCCTTGTCGATGAAGTTGCGGGACAGATCACTTAACGGACAATGCAGGGACAGGAAATCACTCTCTCTTAATAAAGTATCCTTGTCCACCTGGGGATAATCCGTGCAGGTGCTCTTACCGGTGATGGAATAAAAGATCACCTTACAGCCGAACGCCGTTGCGATTGCCGCTGCTCTCTTACCGATATTTCCCATTCCTACGATGCCCCAGGTCTTGCCTTCCAATTCATAAAAAGGTCTGTCAAAATTAGAAAAACGATCCTGCGCACTGTAAGCGCCGGATTTTACATATTCATCATAATAGGGGAGCTTCTGGCTCAGTGCCAGTGCCAGAGTAAAGGTATGCTGTGCTACCATAGCTGTAGAATAATCCACCACGTTTACGACCTTAATGCCTCTGGATTTGCAATATTCCAGGTCGCAGTTGTCATATCCGGTAGCGAGTTCACAGATCAACTTCACGTTCGGACAATTTTTCAGGGATTCTTCTCTCATCGGAGCCTTGTTGCAGACGATCACATCCGCATCTCCTACACGCTCTGCCACTTCTTCTACCGTAACCGTATTGGGATAGGATGTTACTTCTCCCAGTTCATAAAAACAATCTACCGGCACATCCGTACCCGCACTGTTTCTCTCCAGCAATACAATCTTCATTTTTACCGTTCTCTCCTGTTCTTTTGTAGTATTTGAATCATCATTCTATGTCACATAAACATCTTCGTATCATGTTCATCAATAATACAGGCATCTTGATTCTCTTACACTCATTATTCCATAAAATATAAGCTTATAATACAACAACAGCGTAATGAAATCAATTCATTACGCTGTCTTTTATACTTTGCAGATATATGATTGCTTGTAACAATTACAATCTCTTCAGCAGTTCTTCTCTCTGTGCCTCGTAACCGGGCTTGCCAAGCAGAGCGAACATGTTCTTCTTGTAGCTTTCTACACCGGGCTGGTTGAAAGGATTTACACCCAGCAGGTATCCGCTGACACCACATGCGAACTCGAAGAAGTAGAACAGCTCGCCAAGATAGAACTCATTTACCTCGGGAACGGTTACCATGAAGTTGGGAACCTGACCGTCGGTATGTGCCAGAATGGTTCCGTTCATAGCACTCTTATTGACGAAATCAACGGTCTTGCCTGCCAGATAGTTCAGACCATCCAGATCTACAGGCTCCTCGCCAATAGTAAGCTCCTCTCTCGGAGTGTCGATGTTGATCACGGTCTCGAACATTACACGGGAACCGTCCTGAATGAACTGACCCATGGAATGCAGATCGGTGGTCAGATCCACGCTTGCGGGGAACAGACCCTTGTTGTCCTTACCCTCGCTCTCACCGAACAGCTGCTTCCACCACTCACTTACATAGTGAACAGCGGGCTCGTAGTTCGCCAGAATCTCAACACTCTTGCCCTTGCGCAGTAAGATGTTACGCAGAGCCGCATACTGCAGCGCATCGTTCTCTTCGAAATCATTCTCCAGTGCACGCTTTCTTCCGCTGGCTGCACCTTCCATCAGCTTGTCGATATCAGCACCGCTGACAGCGATAGGTAACAGACCTACTGCGGTCAGTACGGAGAAACGTCCTCCTACATCATCGGGTACTACGAAGGTCTCGTAACCTTCCTCATCGGACAGATGCTTTAAACTTCCCTTAGCCTTATCGGTGGTAGCATAGATTCTCTCTGCCGCACCCTTCTTGCCGTATTTAGCTTCCAGCTTCTCCTTGAATACACGGAAAGCAATAGCGGGCTCTGTGGTGGTACCGGACTTGGAGATCATGTTGATGGAGAAATCTCTGTCGCCTACTACATCCATCAGGTGCTTCAGATAGGTGGAGCTGATGGAGTTACCACAGAAGTAGATCTCCGGAGTCTTACGTACACTCTTATCCAGCACATTGTAGAAGCTGTGGCTTAAGAACTCGATCGCCGCTCTGGCTCCCAAATAAGAACCACCGATACCGATAACCAACAGAACGTCGGAATCGCTCTGGATTTTCTTCGCTGCTGCCTTGATGCGGGCGAACTCTTCCTTATCGTAATCTACGGGAAGATCGATCCATCCCAGGAAATCATTGCCTGCACCGGTCTTGGATACCAGGGTCTCCTTCGCATCCAGGGTAAGCTTCTTCATGTAACCGATCTCTTCCTCAGAAATAAAAGAGCCGGCCTTGGAATAATCAAATGTAACTTGTCTGCTCATAATGCTCCTCCTTATATCTTTCAGATATATCACATACTTAACAAAACTTTTCTGATCCATATTTGCATAACTTTTTGTGAAGCTTTCTTTATTGCAAATATGCCTCAGATAGTTTTTATTTTAACAAAGTTACATTCCATTTTCAAGATGTATATCGAAATCGTTTCCATTTATTATACAGTAAGCAGTTCCTGCAAAAGTGCCTGTAATTCTTCCTCCGTGACGCTTGAAGATTCATCCTGCTGAGACATGCCTCTGTCTTCCGTTTTCCCGGGTATCGCATGTTCCGCGGAAAACACCTCTCTTCCTGCCTCCCGAACCATCTCCTGCGGCTGCGCTGCCCTGCCCCGGATCGGCATCAGCTCTACAGTCCGCCTGCCGGGGAGCTTCGGTGCTCCGTACAGTCTCACGTAGTCCTGCTCCGTCACCGGGATCCTGCCGGACAGGTGATTTTCCAGATAATCGATCAGATTCGTCTTCAGTACCCGCCGCTTCCCCTTGATATCCACCAGTGCCGACAGGGAAAAATACAGATACAGCCCCAGGAAGCTCGCAATATAAAAAGGCAATATCTCACCTAACATCCTTCCGTCCAAAATCCCCTTACAGATCCCCACTCCTGCAAATATCACCGAGAACAGCATGCACTGCCCGGACAGATGATACCATGCATCAAAGGATAAATGTCCGAAAGACAAGCGGTTTAAGAACTTGTCCACAAACACCGGAATATTGGACACGCCTCCGTTTAACTGGTAACAATTCGCGAATTTGACCTTGCACTGTTTCAAAAGCCGGTTCCCCGTAGTTGCCATATTGTCTGTCTCCCGGATCATTGTATGATACATCCACGCCAGCATCAGACGCACCAGAACGCTGAGACATAAAAATACCAGGATCCCCGCCGTGATCACTTTTTCTTCTTTAAATATCGTAAACATCCTCAAAACTCCTTTCCGTCGTTTCCTCAAGTATAACGTATATATGTCCTGTTTTGTACGGTTTTTCATCGTCATTCTTCTACTGCGTCAGACAAAAATTATGAGCTTTCTACATTTTTTATAACAAGAAAAGCATTCTGACATTATTGTATAAACCATAAAAATCTGCTATAATCAGTCTTTAGTAATTCTGTTAGAAAAGAGGTTGATTTACTTATGATATACAAGACAAAGGGTACTTGCTCCACTATGATCGACGTAGAATTAAAGGACGGCGTCATCGATTCCGTTAAATTCACCGGCGGCTGCAACGGCAACCTCCAGGGCATCAGTGCTCTGGTAAAGGGCATGAAGCCGGAAGAGGCCATCAGCCGTCTCAAGGGGATCCGTTGTGGTTTCAAACCTACCTCCTGTCCTGACCAGCTGGCTCACGCTCTGGAAGAAATGATCGCAAAATAATAAACAGGTTACCGAAAGGCATTGAGATTTTATGAAAAAAATAGTACTGACCGGCGGCGGAACTGCCGGACACGTTACACCGAATATTGCATTGTTACCGGCGCTGCAGGCAGCCGGCTATGAGATTGCCTACGTCGGTTCCTACGAAGGCATCGAGAAGAAGCTGATCGCCGACTTCAATATTCCTTACACGGGAATCTCCACCGGCAAATTCCGCAGATACTTAGATCCGAAGAACTTCTCGGATCCCTTCCGTGTCATGAAGGGATTCGTGGAGGCACGCAATTATCTGAAAAATTATCAGCCGGATGTAGTATTTTCCAAGGGAGGCTTCGTAAGCGTCCCCGTGGTCCGCGCCGCAGCTTCCTTACATATTCCCTGTATCATTCACGAATCGGATATGACTCCGGGGCTGGCGAACAAGCTGTGCATTCCCGTTGCGGAAAAGGTATGCTGCAATTTCCCGGAGACCATGAAGAATATCCCCGCAGATAAAGCGGTGCTCACCGGTTCTCCCATCCGTGCGGAGCTGGCCGAGGGCAGTAAGCTTGCGGGACTTAACATGTGCGGATTTACTGCGAATAAGCCTGTGATCATGGTCATCGGCGGAAGTCTCGGTGCTGCCAATGTCAATAAAGCAGTCCGTGATGCCCTGCCGAAGCTGTTAGAGGATTTCCAGGTCGTACACCTCTGCGGCAAAGACAAGATCGACAATCTGTTATTAAATACCCCCGGGTATAAACAGTTTGAATATATCAAGGCCGAATTAAAAGACATCTTTGCCATGGCGGATGTGGTGATCTCCCGCGCCGGAGCCAACGCCATCTGCGAGCTTCTGGCACTGAAAAAGCCCAACATCCTGATCCCCCTGCCTGCTGCCAGCAGCCGCGGAGACCAGTTGTTGAACGCCGCTTCCTTCGAAGCCCAAGGATATTCCATTGTCCTGAATGAGGATGATATTACGACGAATCTTCTGGTAGATAAAGTACATGAACTGTACTTTAACCGCCAGAATTATGTAGACGCCATGAGCAAAAGCCATCAGATGGATGCTGTTAAGACCATCATGGAACTGATCAACGCTGCGGCAGATAAAGAGACGAATTAGCATCTTAACAATCTAAATAAGATCACTCAGCTGTGCAAATTGTTCCAGCGTCAGTGCCTCTCCGCGAACGGTAGGTGACAATCCCATCTGTTCGAGAGCTGCTGACGCTGATTCTTTTGTAATTCCGGGAAGTCCCGCATTGCCAAGACCGTTCACCAGAGTCTTCCGGCGTTGGTTAAAAGAAGCACGGATCAGGGAAAACATCTTCTTCTCATCCTTTACCTTCACAGGTGGCTCTTCATAACGGGTCAGACGGATCACCGCACTGCCGACATTGGGTCTCGGAATAAAACAATTCGGAGGAACGTTAGCCACGATCTCCGGCTTCGCATAATACTGCACCGCCAGGGATAATGCACCGTAATCCTTCGTGCCGGGTCCTACCTGCATACGATCCGCCACTTCCTTCTGTACCATGATCGTAATGCTTTTCAGCGGTACACGGCTCTCGAACAGTCCCATAATGATCGGTGTCGTGATGTAATAAGGCAGATTCGCCACCACTTTAATGGGGCGTCCACCGTTTTTCTCCTCCACCAGTCTGTTAATATCCACTTTCAAAATATCATCATTGATCACCGTAACATTGTCATAATCCTGCAGAGTCTCCTCCAGGATCGGAAGTAACGCCTTGTCGATCTCCACCGCCACAACACAACCCGCGCGCTCCGCCAGATACTGTGTCATGGTGCCGATGCCCGGACCGATCTCCAGCACACAATCCTCCTTCGTGATCTCCGCGGAAGATATGATCCGGTCTAAGACCGTCGTATCTATCAGAAAATTCTGTCCGAATTTTTTCTGAAAATTAAAATGGTATTTCTGAAGTACCGCGATGGTATTCTGGGGAATTCCCAAATAAGCCATGGTAAACCTCCTTAATTACTTATGTTAATAATGTGAATCCTTAATAGAATTTAAAATCCTCTAAAAAGTGAATGCAATCATACAGTACCAGCACATCCATGCCCTGCTCGGGCTCGTACTGCTCCATGAGCTGGAACAGTTTCCCGTTAAAATAACGAAGATCCACCACATAGATCGTCTCATAGTGCGCCGCGAGCAGCGGGATCATGCTGTTCGCATAGGAATCCTTGATCACAAAAAGCGTCTTGCCAGGGTTATAGCCGGTATGAATCTCTATAAAGGCATGATTATCATTCAGGAAAAATCCGTACTGGTTCTTGGTCTCCAGATATTCCGGCGCATACAGAGAGTCCGCCGTGTCTGCGAAATCATAGGTGACCGATACCGGCTTTTTCTCCGTCTCGGGAAAATACTGTATCCTGTCCTTCGTCCAGGCCACATTGATCCGGGACTGCAGTGTCCCCTGAAAATCCTCCGACACTGTCTTCATGCCTGCCGTATTATACGGATAGGGGAATTTTCCCATGTTGTCTGCCCATGCCAGGAATCCGTAATAGGCTCCGAGGCTGGTCCAGTGATGATCCGTGCGGTAATAGATCGGTTCCCCCGCATGCTCCTGCAATGCGGAATACACATCGATATAGTGCTCCTCACCGACAGACTCCTTCACCTTCGCAAGCAGTCTCATCTCATCATAATGCGGTGCAAAAGCGGGCAGCTTATCTGTCAGAATATTATCCGCGGTAGGTACCAGCATGACTTTTGCATCCCATCGGTTTACCAGCTTTTTCAGGGACGCAATCCGGGAATCTTCCATCTGTTCCGTGTATTCTTGGGGATCATTTACCCCGATCAGATAACGGTCTGCCCCCAGATAGACTCCGTTGATCTCCTTTTTCTGAAACAGAATATCCGCGCGGGTCTTTATTCCCACCCATTTATCCCGTCCTACAAACTGGTCAGACATATATTCTTCGTAATCGTCGCCATACTCTCCCGACAGCAGGCTCTCCCAGGAAAATGTCGGTCTGGAAGCCAGCACCCTGTTCTCTGTCTCAGAATAAATTCTGTCACTGTTACACAAGTCGGCGATTCCCAGAATGAAAAGAACCGCACATATCAGTCCGACAGTCAGCAGAGCATTTCTCTTATCATCCACACACGGTTCCTCCTTCCCTGTCAGAATCGGAAATACAAAAACGGGTTATAAGATGCATCCACTATATATGCTACAGACAAAATCAGCAATGCCGCGGGAATGACTTTTTCACCTACGCGGTATAATGCCATGGCTGGCCCTGTCTTGCTGCTTTTGAGTCTGTGTACTAGCAGACTGCCGACGGGCAGACATGCCACCAGTGCAATGATCAGAAGCACCAGATACTCATTTCCCAAAAACATTGCCTGTGTGTTCATAAGTCCAACACCATTTAATCCAAACATCGCCTGCAGATATGCCAGAATCTCTCCCGGCTTCTCCAGTGCGAAAAATACCCAGCTGATCAATACCACTGTCAGCGTATAGACTCTGCCAAACACCACCGGAGCATTTTTCAGGAGCTCTCCCAAAAACAGTTTTTCCAGAATTAAAAACAGGGCAAACCAAAGTCCCCAGAACAGGAAATTCCACCCTGCGCCATGCCAGATTCCCGTCAGCGTCCATACGATCAATATATTGAGGATCTGTCTGGCGAGTCCCTTGCGGTTACCGCCCAGGGGAATATATACATATTCCTTGAACCAGGTGCTGAGGGAAATATGCCATCTGTGCCAAAAATCCGTAACAGAGGTGGCAATATAAGGATAATTAAAATTCTCCGGGAAATGAAATCCCAAAATTGCTCCCAGTCCGATCGCCATATCCGAATATCCGGAAAAATCAAAATAGATCTGAAAAGCGTATGCCGCAATTCCTATCCACGCCATCAGCACACTCATCTGATCATTTTTCAGGGAAGATATCTGTGTCCACAAAAGTCCGAGATTGTTGGCCAGAAGAACTTTTTTCGCAAGTCCCGTCACAAAGCGTTTCGCTCCGTAACTGATGGCATCCAGATCGGAACGCCTTTCCTGAAGATATTTTTCGATCTGATGATACTTTAGGATCGGTCCCGCGATCAACTGCGGGAACATGGTCACGTAGACACCGAACTGTAAAATATTACGCTGCGCTTTGGTATCTCCTCTATATACATCGATCACGTAAGACATGGTCTGGAAGGTGTAAAAAGAGATACCGATGGGTAACGGAAGCCCCAGCAATGGGATCGATGTTCCGAACACTGTATTCACCGTCTGCAACAGAAAATCGGCATATTTAAAAAATCCCAGGATAAACAGGTTGATAACAACAGAACATAACAAAAAGATCCTGGAGCGATCCTCCCCCCTATATTCCTCTATCAGCCTTCCCCATACGAAATCCGAAATCGTGGAAAAAAGCATCAGAAAAATATAGACCGGCTCTCCCCAGGCATAAAAGACCAGGCTCCCCAGAAACAGAACCAGATTCTTCATGTTCCGGGGAACCAGGAAATAGCAGATCATAAAAATCGGTAAAAACCGAAAAAGAAACAACACACTGCTGAATACCATTCACTCTACTCCGCATTTACTCCAGAGTCTGTCTGATAGCCTCCAGGGCAAGTTCATTCTGCTCCTGACAGTAAGTGATCACGGCCTCATCCCCCTGCTCTTCCACAGAGGAAGTGTCCGCGCCCAACTGTACAAAGCATACATAATCACCTATCCGTTCCACTCGGGATGCCTGTATCTTGCCAAGATTCATGGGATACTGCATCGTGTCATTCACCAGACTGTCACGATAGGCGTTCAATGCATTTTCTACATCCTCTACCTTACCATCTTTTGCGTGAATAATCAATAAAGTATCTACATTGACACTGATCATGGGACACTCACCCAGATAAGCATCATACAGATCTGCACTGACACCATAGGTCTCATTCAGCATTTCCTCCGGGATCTCGGAATCCGGCCAGTAATCATCACCCAGCGCGTCTGTCACTGCTTTTTTGGCGCTCTGTAATGCCGATGCCACATCTCCATTTTCCTGCTGTGTGCCGGCATTTCCCGCCTCAGTGCTCTCTACACTCGTCCCGGTGGATTCTGCGGTGCCTTCTGTACTTTCCACACTGTTCTCTGTAGCAGCACCGGTATTCTTGTCCTGCCCGTTTCCGCAGGCCGCCATGGACAGTGCCAAAGTACCCATAAGTAACATACATGCTAATTTCTTCTTCATAAAGTCTCTCCTCTTTTCTATGGGATATGCCCATATTTATTGTTGTAATATCCCCCAGACGGGGCTTCCTATACTATCAGACGACAGCTGATGTTGAAAAGTTTCAAAAAAATCAATTTTGCTTTCTATGTTTCTTTCTTTTTCTTTACAAAACCGCGGGCCGTAGGCTATACTTGCAGGAGAATACGGAAATGAGTCCGCTGCATACGCAGCAGAATGTGAGGAATTATGAGTATATTAAACGTAGAACACCTGACCCACGGCTTCGGTGACCGTGCTATTTTTAACGATGTATCGTTTCGACTGTTAAAGGGCGAACATATCGGTCTCATCGGTGCCAACGGCGAGGGCAAATCTACTTTTATGAATATTATCACCGGCAAGCTCATGCCGGATGAGGGAAAAGTAGAATGGGCGAAAAATGTCCGTGTCGGCTATCTGGACCAGCATACCGTGCTGACTCCCGGCATGACCATCCGCCAGGTGCTGGCTTCCGCCTTTGACTTTTTATATGATATGGAAGCACAGATGAACGAAATCTGCGACAAAATGGGAGATGCCACTCCCGAAGAGCTGGAACAGTATATGGAAGATCTGGGGACGATCCAGGACCTCTTAACCATGCATGATTTTTATATGATCGATGCCAAGGTGGAAGAAGTGGCAAGAGCCTTAGGGTTGATGGAGATCGGTCTCGATCGTGATGTCACCGAACTGTCCGGCGGCCAGCGTACCAAGGTCCTGCTGGGAAAACTCCTGTTAGAGAAGCCGGATATCCTGCTCTTGGACGAGCCTACCAACTATCTGGATGCGGAGCATATCGAATGGCTGAAGCGTTATCTGAACGAATACGAGAATGCTTTCATTCTGATCAGCCATGACATTCCCTTCCTGAACAGTGTCATCAACCTCATCTATCATATGGACAATCAGGAGCTGACCCGTTACGTGGGCGATTACGACAAGTTCCAGGAAGTCTATGCCATGAAAAAGTCCCAGCTGGAGGCCGCCTACAACCGCCAGCAGAAGGAGATCGCCGATCTGAAGGACTTCGTGGCGAGAAACAAAGCCCGGGTCTCCACCCGTAATATGGCGATGTCCCGGCAGAAGAAACTGGACAAAATGGATGTCATCGAGCTGGCTGCGGAGAAGCCGAAGCCGGAATTTCATTTCCGTTATGGACGGACACCCGGAAAGATGTTATTCGAGACACATGATCTGGTGACGGGATATGATGAACCGTTATCGAAACCATTGAACTTCAGTATGGAGCGTGGACAGAAGATTGCACTTGTCGGAACGAACGGAATAGGTAAGACTACATTATTGAAGAGTATTCTGGGATTGATCCCATCGTTATCCGGAAGTTGCGAACTGGGAGAGAATCTGGAGATTGGTTACTTTGAGCAGGAAGTAAAAGGAGAGAATAAGACAACCTGTATTGATGAGATCTGGCAGGAGTTTCCTTCATTTACACAATATGAAGTCCGTTCTGCGCTGGCAAAATGTGGACTGACAACGAAGCATATTGAAAGTCAGGTCAGAGTATTAAGCGGTGGAGAACAGGCGAAAGTCAGACTTTGTAAGCTGATCAACAGGGATACGAATATATTACTTCTGGACGAACCTACAAACCATCTGGATGTGGACGCAAAGGATTCATTGAAAAAAGCTTTGCAGGAGTACAGAGGAAGTATTCTTTTAATCTGCCACGAACCTGAGTTTTATCAGGATGTAGTGAATGAAGTGTGGGACATGAGTAAGTGGACGACAAAAGTATTCTAACTGGGGATGATATAATTGGAAGAAACAAAACATGATAAAATGAAATACCGTCTGGCGGATGCTATGAAAAACTGTATGAAGAAGATGCCGGTAGAAAAGATTACGGTAAAAGAAATCGTAACAGAATGCGGAACGACAAGGCAGACATTTTACCGGAATTTTCAGGATAAATATGATCTGATCAACTGGTATTTTGACCGGATCCTG
>ENA-ORNQ01001748-ORNQ01001748.1-human-gut-metagenome-genome-assembly--contig:-NODE-1748-length-16154-cov-13.916951_pt1 | contig 16154 bp, 17 predicted proteins | sample MGYA00242116_ERZ509024 | MGnify/ENA primary metagenome ERZ509024 (study PRJEB26280, sample SAMEA2338697) | human gut metagenome | biome: human gut; feature: human-associated habitat; material: faeces...
GAAATGCAATGAATCCAAACATTGATTTTTTAGGCATCTGCCAGCTTTTGAAGGCGCTCCGAACGGTCGGCTTTTCTGAGACTGAAATCAAGAAGATCGCGCGGCGGATCGCTGTCGAGCTTGGTGCAAATTTCACACTTTACGCTTGATTTTTCTCCGTTTTGTTCATAGCTATTCTGAAAATATTGTAGTAGTGTGTGTTGCTACAGAGGGAGGTGGACGGCATGGCAAAGAAGCAGACCAACGGAAATCTTGCGCTGGAACAGCAGAGCGTCATAGTCATCCCGGCGCATGACGAGATCGCCGCGCGAAAGCTGCGCGTCGCAGCGTATGCCCGCGTCAGCTCCTCCAGTGAGGATCAGCTCAATTCCTACCGCGTGCAGAATCAATACTATTCTGAACTGATCTCCAGCAATCCGGATTGGGAAATGGTCGATATTTACGCCGATGAGGGCATCACCGGCACGTCGGTTGAAAAGCGCGAAGATTTTCAGCGCATGATGCAGGATTGCCGCAAAGGCAAGATCGACCGCATTCTGGTCAAGAGTATTTCCCGATTTGCCAGAAATACAAAGGATTGCCTTGCGGCTGTCCGGGAACTGAAGGAACTCGGCGTCAGCGTCCTGTTTGAAGAACAGGGCATCGACACGGCTAGAGTGTCCAGTGAAATGGTCACGGCAATCATGGCATCCCTAGCGCAAAAGCAGAGTGAGTCGATTTCCGGTAATGTGCAATGGAGCATCCAGCATCAAATGGAGGCAGGAAAGTATAAGCTCCGCACAGCACCATTTGGATACACGGTTCGAAACGGTGAGCTTACGGTGAATGAAGCAGAAGCTCCGATTGTACAAGATATTTTCAATGCCTACCTGTCTGGCGCAAATACAAAAGAGATTTGTGACCGTCTTAATGCACAGCAGGGGAGTAGCCGAAAGTGGCTACGCAGAGAAATTGATTATATATTAATGAATGAGCGTTATGCCGGAAATGCCATTTTTCAAAAGAAATATACAAGGGCAGAGCTGCCAAGAACAGTAAAGCGCAATCATGGCGAGCGAGCCATGTATTATGTATCGGACAGCAATGCACCAATTATCCCTCAGAATGTATTTGATCGTGCGCAGGAATTGCGCAAACGCAGAACCGTGAGCAGATCGGACGAGCCAAAAGTGTATTCTGGCAAAATCCAATGCAGCTGTGGTTCTCGCTGTCGGGCAAAGACTTCAAACCAAATCTGGTATTGGTCATGTGTAGTGCATGAGGAACAACGGAATGCCTGTCACATTAAGCAGGTACCGGAGGAAATTATTAACGCAGCGTTCTGCCGTCTGTACTACAAACTCAAACACCACGGAGAATCTATCTTCACGCAGATGCTCTCGAACCTCCAAAAAATCCGCTACAGCCGGATGCTCTGGAGCGAAGACGTCATCTCTCTCAACAAGAAAATATCCGATATTCTCAGTCAGGTTCAATTCCTAACCCAGCTTCAACAGGCGGGCGGCGTTGATCCTGATACTTTTATAACATCAAACAACAAACTCAGCGAACAACTCCGCAGGCTGAAACAGGAAAAAGCAAGGCTTCTCGACACCGACAGCGACGATCTGGCGGATCGCACCCGCGATCTCATGGACGCGCTGGAGGACGGGCCGGACTTCCTCGATGGCTTTGATGCGGAGCTGTTCGATGCGCTTGTGGAAAAGATCATTGTGGACAGCAATGAGTGCCTGCGGTTTCGGCTGAAAAACGGCTTGGAGCTGACAGAGCAAATCGAAAGGACAAAGCGGTAATGGGAAATCGGAAGCTGCCATTCGGCTATCAGATGCGCATGGGCGAGATTGTCCGAAACGAGCCGGAGGCAAAAGCCGTGCAGGATATTTTCCTGCAATACACGCTCGGCGCGTCGCTGAGGGAAATCGCAGAGCAGATGAGCAAAACCGGTCCCTCTTACGACGAGGGCAAGTCGTGGAACAAGAATATGGTCGCTCGGATTTTGGAGAATGCCAAGTATATCGGAACGGACGGTTATCCCAAATTAGTTGACATAAAACTATTTGAAGCAGCCGCGGAGAAGCGCCAGACCAAACAGTGCTTGCCGGAGCGGACACCCACCCAGAAAGCGCTCAAGCGGGTCTGCTCCAAGCCGCCCACACCGGAGGTGGAACAGCAGGTCATGCACCTGCTCGGCAGGCTGGCAGAGCAGCCAGAGCGCATCACGCAGCCGGAGCGAACATCCAAACCGACATATACAAATACGCAAGCCGAACTGGATGACGTTCTAAACACCCAACCGCTCGACGAAGATGCTGCCAGAAGCCTGATCTGCAAGCTGGCGCAGGAACAATACAACGCCATTGGCAACGAAGAATATGAAACCAAGCGCCTGCGGCGGCTGTTCACAGCGTTTGAATGCACGGCAGAACTCAACGCGGAATTGCTGCAAAGCACTGTCTCTGCCGTACTGGTGACGCACCAGACGGTGCGCTTGCAGCTCAAAAACGGACAAATCATTGGAAAGGATGATCTCGCATGACAGACGAAAAGCCGCGTGTCATTATCATTCCACCCAAGCCAGAATTGCAGCAAACGGCTGCGGTTACGAAGCAGCTTCGCGTTGCGGCATACTGCCGTGTTTCCACGAAAGAGGAAGAACAGGCCAGCAGCTATGAGGCGCAGTGCGAATACTACACCGACAAAATCATGTCCAACAAAGAGTGGACGATGGCTGGCATTTTCGCGGACGAAGGCATCACCGGCACATCTACGAAAAAGCGTACAGAATTCCTGCGAATGATCCGCCAGTGTAAGCAGAAAAAGATCGACCTTATTCTTACAAAGTCCATCCAACGCTTCGCCCGCAACACGCTTGACTGCATCAATTATACGCGCATCCTCCGACAGCTTGGCATTGGCGTCCTATTCGAAAAAGAAAATATCAACTCTCTGCCAGCGGACAGCGAATTCATGATCACCATGTACGGCGCAATGGCGCAGTCCGAAAGCGAATCCATCTCCGGCAACATTCGGCGCGGCCGGCAGATGCACGCAAAAGTTGGAACGCTCAAGGTGCCCTGTTACCGGCTTTACGGATATGAAAAAGACACAGAGGGCAAATTCCGCGTTATCCCAGAACAAGCAGAAATCGTGCGTGAACTCTACAAGCGATATGAGAGCGGCGCCAGCCTGCGCAATCTGAAAGACTGGCTGGAGGAAAATCAGATCAAAACGGTTCTCGGAGAATCAAAATGGACAGCGACGTCCATCAAGAGTATCCTGACGAATGAAAAATACTGTGGAGATGTGCTGCTCCAGAAAACATTCCGGACAGATGTGATCAGCAAGAAGGTCATTAAGAACGTCGGTCAGATGGCGCAATACTATATGCCCGATCACCATGAAGCCATCGTCAGCCGGGAACAGTACAATGCAGTGAAAGCGGAAATGGCACGTCGGAGCGCCCTTCGCAGCCCATCCAAGCAGGCTGTGACAGGACGCTCCTGTTATACAAGCAAATATGCCTTATCGGACAGGCTCGTCTGCGGCGAATGCGGGACACTCTACCGCCGATGCACATGGAAATCCCGTGGACGAAAATATCCCGTTTGGCGCTGCACCAGCCGCCTGAACTATGGCACAAAATACTGCCATGATTCCCCGACGATCAAGGAAGAACCGTTGCAAAATGCAATTCTGGTAGCCATCAACTCCGCCATGAGCAATAAACCTGCCCTGCTCGACCTTATCAAGAATGCAGTTTCCTTAGAGCTTCTGCCGGTGCAGGGTCAAACCATGAGCCTTGCTGACATTGAATGCCGACTGGCGCAGCTCGACGAGCAGTTCCAGCGCCTGCTGGCCGAAGCTATCGATGCAGAGGATAAAGAAGCCTGCAACGCGCAATTCGCGAAGATCCTGGCCGAGCAGACTTCCCTCAAAAAGCAGAAGGAAGCAATTCTGCAAAGCAGAACCGATGCTGACCACGTCTGCACCCGCATGAAGCAGGCGGAGCAAGCCGTAGAGAATGCCGCGCAGACGATCACAGAGTGGAATGAAAACGCCGTCCGGCAGATCGTAGAGCGCGTGACCGTCCTCTCCGCCGAAGAGATTCTGGTGCAGATCAAGGGCGGCGCGGAAATCAAGCAACGATTGGAGCGATGAAAATGATTTACGCAACCGGCGACCTTCACGGAAACACTCTCCGATTCCAGCCGCAATATTTTCCAGAGCAATCCGACATGACGAAAGACGACTACATGATCGTCTGCGGCGATTTTGGCTGTGTCTGGAACGGCGACAAGAGCGACGATCCGCAGCTCGACCGGCTGGAGGCCCTGCCGTTTACGGTTCTGTTTGTGGATGGAAACCATGAAAACTTCGATGCTCTGAACGAATATCCCGTGGAGCAATGGCACGGTGGAAAAGTGCATAAGATCCGACCGCACGTCATTCACCTGATGCGCGGACAGGCATTCGAGCTGCAAGGCCGCACCTTCTTCACGATGGGCGGTGCGCAGAGCCACGATATTGCGGATGGCATTCTGGACATGGGCAGTCCGAATTTTTACGAACGATATGACAACTTACGCCGCAATCGTGGACAGTTCCGCATCAACCACATTTCATGGTGGCAGGAGGAACTGCCGTCCGGAGAGGAATACGCCGAAGCCCGGCAGACGATGGAATGGCTGGACTGGAAAGTTGACTACCTCATCACACACTGTGCACCGACAGCGATTCAGCAGAAAATCAACGCCGATTTCAGGCCAGACAAGCTGACAGACTTTCTGGAAGAAATACGAGGCCGCAGCCAATTCCACTATTGGCTGTTCGGACACTACCACGACAACCGAATTATTGATGAAAAGTACGTTCTGCTCTATGAGCAGATGGTAAGAATCTTATAAAACAGGGCAGAGAAAGGCACCGTCATACCGCTCAGGCACACGGCTGCTCTGCTGTACGCCGCATTTTCATCCCGGCTACTTCGGCGAAAACTATGAGAGAGTCAATGCGGCCTTTGCGCGTATGTCAGACTACGCGAAAGAAAAATATCCCGATCTGGCGCTGTACTTGGGAAATGAGCTCCGATACGGGCCGGAATGTACGGCATGGCTGCGCGAGGGCGTGTGCCGCACGATGAATGGAACGCGGTATGTGCTGGTCGATTTTTCGGAGGCTGCGCCGGAAAAGGTGATCGGAAACGGCCTCAATACGCTGCTGAACGCAGGTTACATCCCAATCCTTGCGCATGTCGAGCGCTATCGTTCTCTGCATGGAAAAATACCTGTGCTCCGATCGCTTTGGCACAATGGTGTGATCTTTCAGGCAGATACGCAGTCGCTGTTCCGAAAATTCGGGCTGCTTGTGCAGAGTCAATGCAAAAAGCTCCTGTCACTTGGCATGGTCGATTTGATCTCCTCGGATGCGCATAACTGCACCTCTCGCCCGCCGGAAATGACCGGATGCTTCCATTATATCAGCAAAAAATACGGCGCAGACTGTGCGGCGGCGCTATGCTGCAATAACGCAGAACGTTTATTACGTGGCGAACCCATAAGAAAGGACTTTTCCTAAGAATGAATCAGAAATCAAACTACAAGATCGTTACGCTGAAGGATCTGTGGGATATCTTTGCTCAAAGGCTGTGGATCATGATCCTTGCAGCCGGTATCTGCTGCGGCGGGCTGTTTGCAATCGATCGGCTTACCTTTGTGCCGCAGTATGCGTCTACAGCGACGCTCTATATTCTGCGCCAGACAGACAGCGCGACGGCCAGCGATGCAAACTCGGATTTCTCTCTGGCACTGAAGGTAGTCAATGATTGCACCTATCTGCTGAAAAGCCACACGGTCCTGGATGAAGTGATCAGCGAGCTCTCTCTTGACATGGAGTATGAGGATCTGTACGACTGTATCTCCACGTCAAACCCGGAGGATACCCGTATTCTTGAGGTGACGGTAAAGGCGGATTCTCCCAAGATGGCAAAGGCCATCGTCGATCGGATCTGCACCATCGGCGCGGCAAGGATCGAGGATGCGATGGGCTTTCAGCAGGTCAATGTATACGAGTTAGGGACGACAGATCCGGAGCCGTGCAATCGGGTGCGCATACTCACGTTTGCCTTTGCCGGTGTCGCTGCCGCGGTGGTGACATATGTAATCTTCCTGATCGTTTTTCTTCTGGACGACCGCATCAAAACAGATGAGGATGTGGAGCGCTACCTCGGCCTCAGCATTCTGGGGAATATTCCGAATGCGGACAGCAAGAAAAGCGGAAAGTATGGCTACTACAAGGCGTACACTGCGCCAAAAAAGAAAGCACCGAAGCAGGAAGCAGAGGAGGATAAGTAATGCAAAGTACCATTTTGAAACTGCCGGGTGCAAACGACTTCTTCACACAGGAGGCGTTTAAGGCGCTGCGCACGAATCTGCAATTCTGCGGTCAGGATATCCATACGGTCGTCATCACGAGCTGCAATGAGAACGAAGGAAAGACGACAATTACGTTGCAGCTTGCAAAAAGCCTTTCTGAGCTGGACAAGCGTGTGCTTGTCATTGACGCGGATATGCGCAAATCCGTTAAAACGCTTTTTATCAGTGCAATTATTATTTGCGTGATACTCATTACAATGCCGCTGTCAATCATGGTCTGGCTCACTAATGGCTTTAGGGAATTGGGAAATAGAACCGGCTTTTTCTCGACACTCTTTTTCTTGCTGGCAGGACTCGCCATGCCGATATACTTTCTATATAATGGTGTAGATGCGCATATGATTTTTAGAAAAGATGGGGTCGAATTCCGACAGGCATTTCGGAAAACGGAGGTACACACATACAAGGAGTATCCCTATGTGAACAAAGCCTTCTATCCATACTATGGTCTACCCATGTATTACATGGTCCTGAGCAACCGCCGTCTGAGGGACGCGGAGCTTTGCCAGATCAACAATGTCCGCGTCGGCCCGGGGATGATCAAAATACGCTACAACAAGAAAAACTATGAGCGGCTCCTCAGCATCGTTCCCAGCCGCATTGCCCTGAGCTTACAGGCCCAATTCAAGGACATCCCACCGAAGCGCTTTAATTTCTGTCTCTAGGGTGTATTCTTCCAACTCCCAATGTGACCGGCAGCGCGGAATTTTTGCGTTGAGCAAGATATTTTTTCGCAGGAATACTGACGTATTTCAAGGAAAAATGGCGCAGCACAGCGTGAAAAGACCCGCTGTCCGGGTGCGTTGGGAGTTTTCAGATACACCCTAAATAAACCGTTCTGGTTTTCCGGGTCTTTGCAACCAGCTTTGATACGGTGATGCAGCCCGCATTTGCATCAAAATCCGAATTATGCAGATTCAAAAGCTCTCTTGTGCGGATACCGGTATCCAGCATCAGGACGATGATGGCATAGTCCCGCATCCCTGTGTAGCTTTTCCTGTCCAGAGCCTTTAGAAAGCTCTGTAACGCCTCAATGCCGGCTGGCTTGACATTTCCCATCGTCTTTCCGCTTCTTCATGCCATTGGCTTTGAACGGGTTTTTAGACAGATATTCCTGCGATACCAGCCAGTTAAAGAACGCATTGACATTCTGAAACGGTTTATTATAGCGGGCAGGGGAGGTATCCGGGATAGCGGCAAAATACCGCAGCGCGTCCTGTTCCAGTGGTTCATAGGAAACACTGTTTTGGCTATGCTTCAGAAAAACCGCAAGGCAATTCCGATAGTCCCGCATTGCCAGTTCGCCGGTGTGCTGCGATTGCTTTACAAGCAGGAATCTTTCCTTCAATTCCTCCAAAGTCAGAACTTTTTCGCACACATTTCGCATTCTCATTGTCTGTCCTCCAAACTTGCAGACCGTTGTCCCTGAAAGGTCAAATTCGGAAAAACCACGAATGCAAAACTTGATATTTCGAACTTTTATAGAAATAAAAAAGAGAAATCCAAGTAAAAACACTTGAATTTCTCAATCATGGAGGTGCTGCCCAGATTTGAACTGGGGAATGAAGGTTTTGCAGACCTTTGCCTTACCACTTGGCCACAGCACCATGATATGAAAAAAGGAATGCAAAAGCATTCCTATTTTATTTGGAGCGGGTGACGAGGCTCGAACTCGCTACCTCCACCTTGGCAAGGTGGCGCTCTACCGGATGAGCTACACCCGCATAATGGTGCCTCCGGTCGGAGTTGAACCAACGACACGCGGATTTTCAGTCCGCTGCTCTACCTACTGAGCTACAGAGGCATGTTGAGGCGAGATAAACTCGCCTCACCACACATTATGGCGACCCGGAACAGACTCGAACTGTCGACCTCCAGCGTGACAGGCTGGCGTGCTAACCGACTGCACCACCGGGCCATATGTTGGTGGAAAGTACAGGGCTCGAACCTGTGACCCCTTGCTTGTAAGGCAAGTGCTCTCCCAGCTGAGCTAACCTTCCGTTCCACACCGTCGCTGTATCTCTCAGCGACGGGTGTTATTATACACATGAAACGGCCATTTGTCAAGCGGATTTCGAAAAAAACATGAATAAATTTATTCAGGCCCGATTCAGGATCTCCTGCACGTTTTCGGGGGTAAAATCGTATATTTTGTCGCAGAACTGGCAATCGACATGCAGCGTCTCGCCGGAGCGGACGATCTGCTCCAGCTCGTCGCGGCACAGTGTCAGCAGTGTCCGTTCGACCTTTTCGCGGGAGCAGTAGCAGCGGTATTCCACCGGAGCCGTCTCCAGGATCTCCACGTCAAAGCCGTCGAGAACCTTTTTCAGCAGCTGCTCCGCATCCATCCCGGAATCCAGCAGCGCCGTCACATTTCCGGCCGAACGGATACCGGCTTCGATCTGATCGATCGTCGCATCCGGTGCGCCCGGCAGAAGCTGAATGATATAGCCGCCCGCCGCGCGCACGCTCTGATCGACATCTACCAGTACGCCAAGCGCACAGGCCGTCGGAATCTGCTCGCTCTGGGCAAAGTACTGCGTGATATCCTCCGCGATCTCGCCGGAGACCAGCTCCACGCTGCCCACATACGGATCCTTCATCCGCAGGTCGCGGATGACCGTCAGCATTCCGTCGTTTCCGACCGCCGCGCCGACGTCCAGCTTTCCACGGTATTTCTCCAGCATGCTGATCTGCGGGTTTTCCACCCAGCCGCGCACGTTGCCCTGCGCGTCCGAGACGGCCAGCAGCGTTCCGAGCGGCCCGCCGCCTTTGATTTGCAGGGTAATGGAGCCGTCCTCCACCTTCTGCATATTTCCCATCATTGCCGCCGCCGAGAGCAGGCGGCCCAGTGCGGCCGTTGCCGTCGGCAGCGTCTTGTGCATATTCCGCGCACACTCCACGATCTCCCGGGAGGTGATCGAAATTGCGTTGACATAGCCATCGCCAGTGATGGCCCGAACGATATGATCGTGCATGTTTGCAATTACTCCTTTTCTGCCGCGATCCAGATGCGCAGCTCGTCCTTGCGCGGTGCGCGCAGCTTCCGGTCGCCGTAGACCTGAATATTCCGGAAGCCAGCCACGCGGAGATATCCGGTCAGCTCCTCCGGCGTGTAGGCGTATTCCGTATGCTCCTCCTGACTGCGCAGCCAGACGTCGCCGTCGCGCTGGAACAGGTCGATGCCGTAATGGCACAGACGGCGCTTTTCGGAATACTCCGTGCGCCAGACGCAGTAGGCGTCCTCCGTTTCGTCCAGAAAGACCTGGCCGTCCAGTCCGCGCAGCTTATAGGGCGTGTTGATGTCGAACAGGAACAGCCCATGCGGCTTCAGCACCGCGAAAACGCGCCGGAACGCCTCCTGAAGGTCGGACGGCTTCGTCACATAGTTCACGCTGTCCAGACTGCACACCGCCGCGTCCACCGGATACGGCAGGCGCAGCCGCTGCATTTTCTGGCAGATCCAGAACGGCGGCTCCGGAAGCGCCAGCTCCATGCTTTTTTCGCTGGCCACCGTCAGCATTTCCTCCGAACAGTCAACGCCCAGCACGCTGTAGCCCTTCTGCGCTAGCAGCAGGGACAGCGATCCGGTGCCGCACGCCAGATCCAGAACGGTCTGGGCCTCAACACCGGATCTCTTGAGCACTCGTTCAAAAAAAGCTGCGATCTCAGGGTAGGGGACGTCGTAGGTCAGCGCGTCGTAGGAAAACGCCAGCGACTCATACGCGCTCACGCCTTTTCCTCCTTGTCCAACCGGTCAAAGATGGTGTGATAAGCATCGGTGCCGTAGTTCAGGCTGCGGTTGACGCGGCTGATGGTGGCGCTGCTTGCGCCGGTCTTTTCGAGAATGTCATTGTAAATGAGGCCTTCATTGAGGAGCTTTGCGACCTCGAAGCGCTGCTCCATTGCCTTCATTTCGGAGACGGTACACAGATCCGCAAAAAAATCGTAGCACTCCTCCGCAGTTTTCAGCGTCAGAATCGCGCGGTACAGATCACTGCCCGGGTCTGAACGCTTATTTCGATTATTCAAAGCAATCCCTCTCTTTTCAGAATTCTTAATAGATGTATTTCCTGACTTTTATATAGTAAAGCTTTTAAGTCGAAAAGTAAAGCGCAAAAACCTTGTTCAGCAAAAATTAATAAATTTTAACACTGCGTTTGTGCAGCTTGCCGCATGCGTGCGCCAAAACTGTCCACGGAGCAGAGACAGACGTTCATTTTCTGTGCTTGCATAACTAATATTAATGTCCGCCATTTCCACAAACTGTTTTACTTATGCCGTCTGGATGCTTATAATATTCTCGAAATATTGAGCCATCCCGCCCGAAGACGCGGGAAGAAAAGGAGAGCATCTGTTATGAGCAATTGTGCGATCGTTGGGATCAACTGGGGCGACGAGGGAAAGGGCCGTATGGTCGATCTCATCGCCAGAGAATATGACATCGTCTGCCGCTATCAGGGCGGCAACAACGCGGGCCACACCATCGTCAACGAATACGGCAAGTTCGCGCTGCATCTGATCCCGTCCGGCATCTGCCTGCCCGGCGTTGTGAACGTCCTTGGCAACGGCGTTGTGATCGATCTGGAGAGCCTCTGGGGAGAGATCTCCGAGCTTCAGAAGGCGGGCGTGCCCATCACGCCGGAGAATTTCAAGATCTCCGAGCGCGCGACCATCGTCTTCCCGTTCCACCGTGCGCTGGACGGTCTGGAGGAAGCCCGCCTGAAGGACAAGAAATACGGCTCCACCCTGCGCGGCATCGCGCCGGTCTATTCCGACAAGTATCAGAAAAAGACCGTCATGATGGGTGAGCTGCTGTATCCGGAGTACCTGAAAAAGCGTCTGGCATCCATTCTGGAGTGGAAGAATCTGACCATCCAGAACGTCTACGGCGCCGAAGCCTACAAGCTCGAGGACATGCTGGCGTGGTGTGAGGAATTCGGCTCCAAGCTCGCGCCGTTCATCTGCGACACGACCTCCTACCTCTACGAGGCCCAGAAGGCCGGCAAGAACATCATGTTCGAGGCCCAGCTCGGCGCGCTGCGTGACATTGATTTCGGCATCTTCCCCTATACGTCCTCTTCCTCCTCCAACGCGGGCTATGCCTGTGTCGGTGCGGGCATTCCGGGCAGCCATGTGGATCGCACGGTCGGCATCGTCAAGGCCTACTCCACCTGCGTCGGAGAAGGCCCCTTCACGGCGGAGTGGTTCGGCGAGGAGGCGGAGCAGCTCCGAGTGGCCGGCGGCGAATACGGCGCTTCTACGGGCCGTCCGCGCCGCGTAGGCCCCATCGATCTGGTCGCCACGCGCTACGGCTGTCAGATTCAGGGCGCGACCGAGGTCGCGCTCACGAAGCTCGACGTGCTTTCGTACATGAAGGAGATCCCCGTCTGCGTCCAGTACGAGCTGAACGGCGAAAAGACCGACAAGTTCCCCTTCACCGCCGTCATCGGCGATGCAAAGCCCGTCCTGACGACCGTTCCCGGCTGGGGCTGCGATATTTCCGGCGTCCGCAAATATGAGGACCTGCCGCAGGCCGCGCGCGACTATGTCGAGTTTATCGAAAAGTCCATCGGCGTACACATCTCCTATGTCTCCGTCGGCGCAAAGCGCGACGAGATCATCTACAGATAAGAGGTCGTCCCATGAAGCCCACCTATGAAAGCCCGCTGGCCGCGCGCTATGCGTCAAAATACATGCTGCACCTGTTCTCGCCGGACATGCGCTATGAAACGTGGCGCAGGCTCTGGGTGAGCCTCGCGCGGGCCGAGCATACCCTCGGCCTGCCCATCACGGAGGAACAGGTCGAGGAGCTGGCCGCCAATGTCAGCCCCATCAATTACGACGTGGTCGCCGCGAAGGAAAAGGAGCTGCGCCACGACGTGATGGCGCACATCCACGCCTTCGGAGCGATGGCCCCCGGCGCAAAGGGGATCATCCACCTCGGCGCGACGAGCTGCTACGTCACCGACAACGCCGACCTCATTCTTTACCGCGACGGCCTGCGCTATCTGCGCGGAGAACTGGCAGCGGTCATGACGAATCTCTGCGACTTCGCGGAGAAGTACGCCGCCATGCCCTGCCTCGGCTATACGCACTACCAGCCCGCGCAGCTTGTGACCGTCGGCAAGCGCGCCGCGCTCTGGCTTCAGGATCTGATGCTCGACATGGAAGAGCTGGACGACGTGCTCTCTGCCATCCGTTTCCTGGGCTGCCGCGGCACGACCGGTACCGAGGCCAGCTTCCTCGCGCTCTTTAACGGCGACAGCACGAAGATCGACGAAATGAACCGCCGGATCGCCGCCGATTTCGGCTTCGACCGGCTCTATGACGTGTGCGGCCAGACCTACCCGCGCAAGCTCGACAGCCGCATCCTGAACGTCCTGTCCTCGATTGCGCAGAGCTGCTGCCGGTTTGCGACCGATGTCCGCCTTTTGCAGCACGACCGTCAGGTCGAGGAGCCGTTCGAGACTTCGCAGGTCGGCTCCTCCGCCATGCCGTATAAGCGCAATCCCATGCGCTGTGAACGCATCTGCTCTCTGGCGCGCTACGTCATGGCCGATGCGGCCAACGCGCCCATGACGGCCTCGGCGCAGTGGCTCGAGCGGACGCTGGACGACTCGGCCAACCGCCGCATCTCCCTCCCGGAGTCCTTCCTTGCTGTGGACGCCATCCTGCGCGTCATGCAGAACGTGACGAAGGGGCTGCACGTCAACGAGAAGATCGTGGCAAAGCTCGTTTCCGACTATCTGCCGTTCATTGCGACGGAAAATCTGATGATGGCCGCCGTCAAGCGCGGCGGCGACCGCCAGCAGCTGCATGAGGTGATCCGCGAGGCGTCCATGGACGCGACGGCGCGGATGAAAAACGGCGAGAGCTGGGATCTGGTCGCGTCACTGGCCGCAGATCCGGCCTTTGGCATGACCGCCGAGGAGATCCGCGCGGAGCTTCGCCCGGAGCGCTACATCGGCCGCTGCCCGGAGCAGGTCGCGGCGTTCACACAGAAATGCCGCGTGCTGATCGGGACACAGAAGCCTGTGGAGGCCGAGGAGCTTACGCTCTGAGACAATAGGGGAGAGGCAATTGCCGCTGCCCGCACCAACAGAGATACAAAAGCCCCGCCGCATCGTTTTTTCACGATGCGGCGGGGCACTGCTTTTTATTGGACGGTCAGAGCACCTTTGCGAGGAAATCCTGAAGGCGCGGGCTTTGCGGATGGGTGAAGATCGCCTCCGGCGTGCCCTCCTCGACGAGCTTGCCGTCGGCCATGAACAGAACGCGGCTGGCGACCTCACGGGCGAAGCCCATCTCATGCGTGACGACGACCATCGTCATGCCGTCGTTTGCCAGCTCCTTCATGACCTCCAGAACCTCGCCGACCATTTCCGGGTCGAGCGCGCTTGTCGGCTCGTCAAAGAGCATGACCTCCGGCTCCATCATGAGCGCGCGGACGATGGCCACGCGCTGCTTCTGCCCGCCGGACAGCTGCGCGGGATACGCGCCGCCGCGGTCGCCGAGGCCGACGCGCTGCAAAAGCTTCAGAGCCTGCGCCTCCGCTTCCTCCTGCGATTTGTGCAGCAGCTTCACGGGCGCAAGCGTCATGTTGCGCAGAATGGTCATATGCGGGAAGAGGTTGAAATGCTGGAACACCATGCCCATCTTCTGCCGGTGAAGGTCGATATTGCAGCGTTTGTCGGTGATATCGACGCCGCCGAACAGGATCTTTCCGCCCGTCGGTACCTCCAGAAGATTCAGGCAGCGCAGGAACGTGGATTTGCCGGAGCCGGACGGGCCGATCACGACGACGACCTCGCCCTTGCGGATATCGGTAGAAACACCGTCGAGTGCCTTGATGGCGGACGCGCCGGAAAAATGCTTTTTCAGGTCCCGGACCTGGATCAGAGCGTCAGTGGTCACTGCTGCGCAGCCTCCTTTCAAGCTTGCTTACCAGATGAGAAAAGAACACGACCATGAGCAGGTACAGCGCCGCCACGATCAGCAGCGGCATGGCCTGAATATAGGTCTGCGAACGGATGATCTCACCGCCCTTGGTGAGGTCGTTGACGGCCACATAGCAGGCGACGGAGGTCTCCTTCAAAAGCACGATGAACTCGTTTGCCAGCGCGGGCAGAACGTTTTTGAGCGCCTGCGGAATGATGATATAGATCATGGTCTGCGCAAAGCTGAGGCCCAGCGACCGGCCTGCCTCGTTCTGGCCCTCGTCCACGGCCATGATGCCGCCGCGGATGATCTCTGCGACGTAGGCGCCGGAGTTGATGCCGAAGGTCAGCATGGCGACGGGCGTACCGTCGCGCGCGGTGGAGAAAACGACGAAGAACATGATGAGGATCTGGATCATGGCCGGTGTGCCGCGAATGACGGTCAGGTAGACCTTGCACAGAAAGTCGGCGATGTTCAGAAGCACGCGCCCCGGGCCGGGACGCATCGTTTCATGCGTCTTATCATGGGTGGAACGGATGATGGCGACGACGGTGCCGATCAGGATACCGAGCAGAACGGCGGCCAACGCGATCTGAATGGTATTCCCGAGGCCCTTTACAATGTATTTCCAGCGATCCTTCGTGAGAAAGCAGGTGACAAAATCGTCTGCGGCCTTTTTGAGCCAGTCTGACATGGCGGATACGCTCCCTTCTTTTCTATTTCAGCACACAGCGGCGGGACGAAGCGTGGCTTCGTCCCGTCGCAGGGTATTTTCGGGTCGTTTTGCAGCGGTCGGCGCTGCGGAAGAAGCGCTTACTTGTCGATGTACTTATCGACAATGCTCTGGAGCGTGCCGTCGGCGGTCAGCTCGGAAAGCGCCTTGTTGACCTTTTCCTGAAGCTCGGTGTTTTCCTTGGCGATGGCGATGGCGTAATCCTCAACGGCGTATTCCGTGTCGAGGATGTGCAGGCCCTCGTTGGCCGCGACCAGCGCCTTTGCAGGCTCGTTGTCGAGGATGACGCAGTCGACCTGACCGTTTTTCAGAGCCTCCACGGCGTCGGTCGTCTTGCCGAAGGACTTGACGGTGCCGAGACCGGCGTCCTCGATGTCAGATGTGGCATAGATAAAGCCCGTGGTGCCGGCCTGCGTGCCGACGACGGTGTTGGCGCCGTCCGCAAACAAATCATCGACCGAGGTGATGGGGCCGTCGTCCTTGACAATGACGACCTGTACGCCGGTGGCGTAGGAGTCGGAGAAGTTGACCTGCTCCTTGCGCTCGTCGGTCACGGTCATGCCGGCCATGCCCATGTCATATTTGCCTGTCTGGATGCCGGGGATGATCGAGTCAAACGCGATGTCCGTGACCTCCAGCTCCATGCCGAGCTTGTCGGCGATGGCCTGCGCGACCTCAACGTCGATGCCGACGATCGCGTCGCCGTCGTAGTACTCATACGGCGGGAAGGTGGCTTCGGTCGCCATGGTCAGCTTGGCGGCTTCGGAAGCGTCGGGAGCTGGCTCGTCATTTTTGGCAGTAGAGGCGCAGGCGGCAAGGCTCAGCACCAGAATGACTGCAAGAAGCAGTGCGGAAAGCTTTTTCATTTTCGTATCCTCCATTGGTGTTTCGAATTTGTGCTTATAAGTATACATTCAAGCTGCATAAAAATCAACTTCTTTTTGCACGGTAAAATGCACAACATTTTTGCGGAGAAGGACGTATTTGCGGTCATTGTCTACAAAACGAGCAGAATTCAATGAAAGAACGGCGGCGGACGCCTCAGAAGC
>ENA-ORNQ01001763-ORNQ01001763.1-human-gut-metagenome-genome-assembly--contig:-NODE-1763-length-16046-cov-4.981740_pt1 | contig 16046 bp, 13 predicted proteins | sample MGYA00242116_ERZ509024 | MGnify/ENA primary metagenome ERZ509024 (study PRJEB26280, sample SAMEA2338697) | human gut metagenome | biome: human gut; feature: human-associated habitat; material: faeces...
CCACCGCCATGGCTGCGGGCGCGGCGTACTATGTCGCGCTGATCCTGCCTCTCGGCGCGGCATGCTGGGTGTTTCCGATCCTCTCACGCTGTGCGATGAGCTTCGGCGCTCTGAACAAAACAGCGCTGAAATTTTCCGCGGGGCATCTGCCGTCAACCGTGGTGCTCGTGCTGATGACGGCTGAAATTGCACGCTTGAGCGTGCGGTGGCTGTTTCCGCTCGCGTTCATGCCGGCGGTGCTGATGCTGCTCTGGTCGCTCTTCATTGAGCCTGCCTTTAAAAAGCACGGCGCGGGGATTGCTGCGGAGACAGAGCAGGAAAACACGGAAGACGCTGCGGACGCTTCCGAAAAGGAATAAAGAAAACGGCGGCTCATTCGTTCGGATCGGATGAGCCGCTGTCTTTTGTGCCTATTAGCGCAAAAGCCGCACTTCTTCATGGTTCATACCCTCCGGCAATACATTCGGCATTTTGCGCTGAGTGATGTCAATTATTATGCTTCGCAGTATCGAGACAAAGAAAAAGGGCTTGCCGTCTGCTTTTCACAGACAACAAGCCCTTTACATATTTGCCTAACTTTTGCGGAGACGCTTCATTTCATGCAGATAGCCTGCAATATTCAGTATTTTTTACAATCGATTCCTTTTGTTGCCGGTCCATAGGCATATGGGTATATTTCACCTATGGTCATCAATTCGATTTCACCCTCAGTCGTAGCACCGATGATTCGGACATTGGGATTGTTGTCACAGAATTCCCAGATGACCTGTCTGCATTCTGCGCAGGGGACACCGGAGTATGGACCGTAGCATACTAAGGCCTCAATTACGCGCTCACCGTGCATGGCCATATTCATTACAGCGTTTCGCTCTGCATGACAGCTGGTCTGAAGAGAGATTATTTCAACATTGCAGCCGGGGAAAACCTTTCCGTTGGCAGTACGAACGGCGGAACCTACTTTGTGATTGCTGTAAGGAGTATAAGCGTTTTCGCGGGCTTCCATGGCCGTTTTTACAAGTGCCTGATCCTCTTTGCTGAGCTTATCAAATGTTGTTATTTCCATTTTTATATCCTTTCGATTTAACAAGTACATTTGCACAGAGCCTAAGCTGAACGGTGATCTAAGAAATTGCTGCCTGATTAAGCCTGCTTTTTGCTGCAGCCCCAACCGATGGCAAACGGAATTGCTGACAGAAGGAGTCCGCCGAGAGATGCGGGGAAGGGCTCGCCGATCAGGATGAGCACCACAGACGAAATAACACCGACGATCATTGTGGAAAGAATGTATTTTTCGCCAATCTTCATATTACAGGTGCGTGCAATGACAGGCAGCAGAAGACCGGGCACATACACGGAGTAGCCGTACATAAGAATTTTGGTAACACTGCCGACCTTAAGAGCCAAAATGAGAGAGAGCAGACCTATAACGCCAACGAATATTCTGTTGACGAGAATGGCTGTTTTGTTATTATACTCACCCTTATAAAGCACGGCGAACACATCCTGCTCCAAGGTGGTTGAACAGGCAAGGAGCGTAGAGCTTGCCGTGGATACGGCAACACCGGCAAAAGCTACAACGAGAAGGCCGCGGATTCCGCTGGGGAGAATAACCTTAACCGTATCAAGCATAACCGTGGCGGGGTCGCTGCCGTTGGGGAGGATAATATGAGCCATTACTCCGATAAAGGTAAGGACGATCCCGAAGATGACCATAAGGATAAATGCGCCCTCGATGTTTTTCTTGGCGGATTTTTCATCCTTTGCGGCAAAGATTCGCTGGAATGCCATCGTGTCAATAAATCCGGCAGGGGCAAGGAGCCACCAGGTGATCATCGTTCCGGAGGGAACACTGCTGAAGAGACTATAGTATCCGTCGATCTGCCGTGTAGAGTCGATTGCCTCCGCAACGTTATATCTGGAAAGAATGACCACAGGAATGACAAGACCTATAACTAAAAGGAACAGCACCGATTGGAAGGAGTCTGTATAGAGCACGGCTCGAAGGCCGCCAAGGACAGTGAATATAACAATAATAATATAAGCAATGATGACAGCGGTGGTGCCGTTGAGATTGGTGAATGTGGTGATTACCAAAATAATTCCGGCCACCTGTCCTGCAGTCCACGCAAGATAGTTCCACACGGTGACAAGAGAAGAGACAATACGAATTGCCGGGGAGGAATGCAGAGGATCAACGGTATCGGAAAGAGTGGTATACATTCTCTTCCGGAGAAGCTTCGCCATGGTCATGCCCATTATGAAGACGCCGAGCGGGAAGGTTACCCACCACCACCAGCCGGCGATGCCATACTGGTATACATACTGAGGTGTTCCGAACAGACCGGAAAGACCTGTCCATGAAGCAAACAGGGAAAGGATTACCCAAAAATTTCCTACGCTTCTTCCTGCTAATGCATAGTCTTCGTTGGTTTTAACCTTCTTCATGGAAGTAAAACCTATTCCGAGCATGATAAGTAAGTAAATCGCGATTAAAATCCAGTCTAATCCGCCCATTTGTGTTTCTCCTTTTATTTTAGTATTTCCTGTGAGCTGACCAGCTCTTATTGATATTAAAACAAGGAGAAATGGTAAAATAGGCCAAATGGCACGGTTACTGGTGTTATTCCAGAATTTTTATAAGGCTGTTCAGTTCGGATGCCTGAATAAGAATTTTTCCATGCCTGACAGAAATAAAATTCTGAAGCACCAGCTCTTGAACTGCACGGTTTATGGTTCTTAGGCTAAGTCCCGTCAGAAGTGCCAGATCCTGGTGTGTACATTCTACAACATACAGCGCATCCGAAAAGTCGGCATGACGCAGATCCTTGAGCAAAATATTAGCGACTCTCTGCACAGGCGAGTAAAATTTGGTTTTCGCCTGATCTGTGACAATGGTAAACGCCTTGTTAGCAACGCAGTATACTACATAATCCCGGAAATCTTTATTGTCCATCCACCTGTCAAAAAGCTCAAAGCTGATTGAACCGAGCTCAACTTTGGTTCTGGCAATTACAGTGGAAGCGTAGGAATAATTCCCGGACAGATACTCAAGATCGCCCAGCAGGGTCATAGTCTGCTCCTTCGCGTATGCAAACTCTCTCCCCTCTACGGAAGAATTAAAAACCAGCACTTTCCCGCTGAACATTACAGACATGGTTTTTACATTGTCGTTTGCGGTACGGATCAATTCTCCCGGAGAATAGCTCTCAAAAACTATCTCAGTTCTTATGAAATCGGGCAAGGTGATTTCATTGCCGCGCAAGACGTGCTCCAGACGCCGAATTTTCTCAGAGCGCTTTTTATTCTGTGAAAATGCCGGTACACTCATTTCAAGAAAGCTCCTTCCCGCATATTCCGATTTTATTCTAATATGGAACCATGTTCAATGCAAGTTGAACTGTTATTTCACGGCTATGATCAGAAAAAACCAACGGGAGGGAAAGACCTTGAGCAGATGGATCCTTAAATCTCCGCAGTATCCGCATTCCCAATAGCGTAGTTTTTCGATTCTATAATAAAAAATGGGTGCAGCTCATCCCTCCGGGATTGCCCACCCAACATTTGATTTAGAATCTAAAAAAGCGTATCAACCAGAAATAAAAAATCAGCACAACAGATAAACTGTTGTGCTGATTGGTGCGGGAGAAGAGACTTGAACTCTCACGTCTATGGTTGGACACAGGCACCTCAAGCCTGCCTGTCTACCTATTCCAGCACTCCCGCATGTCAAAGGCAAGTGTTATTATATCATGCCTTTGAAAAATGTCAACACCAAATTTAAGAAATTTGGAAATTATCGGTAAGGCGTTCCGTCGGCGCGGTAAAGCGCCATGCGGCAGAAGCGGCCGCCGTCCGGCGCGCAGTCCGGAAGGTGTGTCCGGACCGCCGCGGTGAGAAGCTCGGGATTCACCACGGGCTCGGCGCAGGAGACGATCCCCTCGACTGTCACAATGCCGTCGCCAGCGGTGAACGTCAGATCGCTTACATGCTCGGTCACGGTGAAAAGTCCCTCGCCGCGTTTTGTTTTGCGCATGACCTCGACGGGGGCGGCAAAAAGCTCCCGGCATTTTGCGGCGACGGTTTCCGTATCGGCGGTATCATATTCCCACGTGCCGTTCACGCGCATCCATTTGAGCTCGGCGGGCTTCATCGCGTTCTCGTAGCAGTCCGTTACGCGGATGCCCTCCGGCATCACGGCGGTCAGCTGCGCGGGCAGCGCGGCAATGTCCACATCCTCGCGCACGCGGATGTCGGCGATCTGGCAGAGGCTCGCCGTGCCGACGGAGAGCGGCAGAAGAATCGAGATGAGCTCGTGGGGGTTGAACCCCTCACTGTACCGGATGGGAATGCCGGCGCGCTTGATGGCGCGCTGCAGCGTGCGCATCGTATCGAGATGCGACATCCATATCGCGCGGCGGGTCTGCTCATATACGAGCCGGAGCTTATCCATCGCAGCGGCCTCCTTTCAGAAATGCGGCGGCGCCGCAGCCGGAGCACTGCGCCCGGCAGTCGGGGGAGAGAAGCCCCTGGTGCGCCTGCTCGTATTCGTGGATATAGTGGCGCCTGTTCACGCCCATATAGAGATGATCCCACGGCAGCACTTCATCGAGCGAGCGTTCGCGGTTGGCATAGAACGGGAAGGAGATGCCTTCCTCCTCCGCAGCCCTTTCCCAGCGCTTGAGATCAAAGCCTTCCGACCACGATTCAAGAAAGCCGCCCTGCCGCCAGATGTTTTCGATCATTGCGCCGAGCCGCCGGTCGCCGCGCGAGAGCACCGCCTCGGTGAGCGAGGTGTCGGCGTCATGCCAGTTGTAGGTAACGGCGCGCGCTTTCATATTGTCGCGCAGCAGCGTAACGCGGCGCATATACTCTTCGCGCGTGACCTGCGGCTCCCACTGAAACGGCGTGTGCGGCTTTGGTACGAAGCAGGACGTGCTCACCGTCACGCGCAGCCCGTGGCTGCGGTTGGGAGAATTTTCCCGCCAGCAATGCACGACGCGGTCGGCAAGCTCGGCGATGCCGAGCACGTCCTCGTCCGTTTCCGTCGGCAGACCGAGCATGAAATAGAGCTTCACGCTGTTCCAGCCGCCCTGAAACGCCACGGCGCAAGAGCGTAGAAGATCTTCCTCTGTAACATTCTTGTTGATAACGTCGCGCAGGCGCTGTGTACCGGCCTCGGGCGCAAAGGTGAGACCGGATTTGCGCACCTTCTGCACGCGCTGCATGATGTCCATGGAGAAGTTGTCCGCGCGCAGCGAGGGGAGCGAGAGACCGATGCCGCGGCTTTCGCAGTAGTCCATCAGTCCGTCGCAAAGCTCATTCAGCCCGCGGTAGTCGCTCGTGCTGAGCGAGAGGAGCGTGATCTCGTGGTAGCCGGAGAAGGCGAGAGATTCCTTGCCGTACTCCATGCATTTTTCCACGCTGCGGCTGCGCACCGGGCGGTAAATGTGTCCGGCCTGGCAGAACCGGCAGCCGCGGATGCAGCCGCGGAAGAGCTCAAGACCGACGCGGTCGTGCACGATCTCCGTGGAGGGGACGATCGCGTCCACGGGGAAGCAGCTGTTTTCAAAGTCCGTAACAATGCGCTTCGTAATGCGCTCAGGCGCACCCGGCGCGGCGTGCATGGCCTTGAGCGTGCCGTCGCCGTTATACTCCGGCGTATAGAGGGAAGGGATGTACACGCCGCCGATGAGCGCGGCGCGGCGGAGAAATTCCGCCTTGCTCCAACCGGCGGCTTTCGCCTCGCGCAGAAGCTGCAAAACTTCGCCGTCCACGCTCTCGCCCTCGCCGATGATCATAAGATCGAAAAAGTCCGCCATCGGCTCGCTGTTGCAGCATACGCTGCCGCCCGCGAATACGAGCGGCGTGAGGCTTGTGCGCTCGGCGCTGCGCAGCGGAATGCCGGCCAGATCGAGCATTTCGAGAACGGTCGTATACGCCATCTCGTAGCCGAGAGAAAAGCCGATCGCGTCAAACTCGCTGAGCGGGTCGCCGCTTTCGAGCGCGTAGAGGGGGAGACCCTTTTCGCGCATCTGCCGGTCCATATCAAACCAGGGAGCGAACACGCGCTCGCACCACACGCCGGGAAGGTCGTTGAGTACCTGATAGAGAATGCGCATGCCGGTGTTCGACATGCCGATCTCATACGTGTCCGGGAAGCAGAGCGCCATGCGGAGATCGACTTCACTTTTATCTTTCTGAATTTCGCCGTACTCACCGCCGGTGTACCGGGCGGGCTTCTGTACGAGCGGGAGAATCCGTTCAAGTTTCTTGTCCATACATCAAAGCTCCTGTGCGTTGTCCCATCATTTTATAACAGCTTGAAAGTATTTACAAGAAAAAGAAAAGAGTTTTAGAAAAATACTTGACAATTCCCTTTAAAGACAATATAATTCTGTCTTGCTGATATCGGTATCGGGGTGTAGCGCAGTTGGTAGCGTGCTTGGTTCGGGACCAAGAGGCCGCGAGTTCAAGTCTCGCCACTCCGACCATCAAAAGAAAGCTCCGCGCAGAAATTTTTCTGCGCGGAGCTTTTTATATTATATTCGGCTCAGCAGACCCGGTCGACCCAGCCGAAGGGATCGGGCCTGGTGCCTCTCTGGATGCCGGTCAGCTCGTCGTAGAGCATCTGCGAGAGCGGACCGATCTTGTTGCCGTTGATCTCGTATTTTTCCCCGTTCCAGGCAAGCTCGCCGATCGGGGAGATGACCGCCGCGGTGCCGACGCACCACGCTTCCTCCAGCGTGCCGGCTTTCGCGGCCGCGAAGAGCTCGTCCACGCTGATGAGCCGCTCTTCCACGGGAATACCCTGGCTGCGCAGCAGTTCGATGCAGGATTTGCGCGTGATGCCGGGAAGAATGGAGCCCGTGAGCATGGGCGTTACAACGGTGCCGTTGATCTTGAACATCACGTTCATACCGCCGCCCTCTTCTACGTATTTCCGCTCGACGCCGTCGAGCCACAAAACCTGCGCATAGCCTTTTTCGGCGGCTTTGTCCGCGGCGCGGTTGGCAGCGGCGTAGTTTCCGCCGCATTTTGCCTCACCGGTGCCGCCGCGAACGGCGCGGACGTCTTCGGTCTCCACCATGATGGGGACGGGCTTCAGCCCATTTTTGAAATAGTTCCCGGAAGGGGAGAGAATGACGGCAAACGTCGCCGAATAGACGCCGTGCAGAGAGAGTGTCGGATTCGTGGAATACAGGAACGGACGGATATAGAGCGACGTACCCGGCTCGGAGGGAACCCAGCGCGCATCCACGCGCACCAGTTCCCGGATCGCCTGCAGCCCGTCCTCCTCATTGATCCGCGGCAGACCGATACGGTCGCATGAGCGGTTCAGACGCGCCATATTTTCCCAGGGGCGGAAAAGCTGCACGCCGCCGTCCGGACGGCGGTAGGCCTTGAGCCCCTCGAACACCTCGGCGCCGTAGTGCAGCACGCCCGCGGCGGGCGACATGCTGACCGGCCCGAAGGGGACGATGCGCGCATTGTGCCAGCCGTCGGTATCGGAATAGTCCATGAGAAACATATGATCGGTAAAATATTTTCCGAAGCCGAGCTCATCCGTTTCCGGCAGCTTTCCGGGGTTCTCTTTTTTAGTGATTGTAATGTTCATAATGAAGTTCCTCTTTTCAGATATTGCGGATGTTTTTCCAATGCTCCATGTTGGCGCGGATGCCGTCGCAGCAGGCGTGGAACTGCGCCGGCTCTTCCGCTGTAAGCGGCAGCTCGACGATCTGCTCCACGCCGTTTGCGCCGAGCACGCAGGGGACTCCGGCAAACAGCCCGGACTCGCCGTATTCTCCGCAAAGCTCCGCGCTGGCAGGCATAATGGCCTTTTCGTCGTGCAGAACGATGTGCGCCATGCGCGCGGCAGTCGTCGCAATGCCGTATTCGGTGCAGTATTTTCCGGAGAATGTGACCCATCCGCCGCCGATGGATTCTTTTTGCAGCGCCTCGCGGTCAAACCGGAACCGTTCGTCCGTTTTTGCCCAGACGTCCAGCGGCATGCCGCGGAAGCTGACGCACGACCATGGGGCAAATTGCTTATTTCCGTGCTCGCCGAGCATATAGCACGTGATCGACTTGTGGTCGATGCCGGTCTGTCGGGCCAGCGCGCTGAGAAGCCGCGCGGTGTCCAGCCCGGTGCCGGTGCCGAATACGCGCCCTCTCGGAAGTCCAAGCCCCAGAGCAAGCTCATGTGTTACAATATCGCAGGGATTGGTAATATTGATAACAACGCCGTCAAAGCCGCTTTTTTTAATTTTTTCGGCAAAGCCGCGCACCGCCGGGATCGTAAAATCCATCTCTGTGGTACGGTCGTGCGATTCGCGGAGAAGCTCGATCTTTCCAACACAGTTGATGATCACGTCGCATTCGCCGAGATCGGAAAACTCCCCGGCCTGAAAGCTGACGCGGTGCGGAAGATACGCTGCGGCATCGCGCAGATCCTGTATTTCGCTTGCGAGCTTCTGTGCGTTTTTGTCGATCAATATCAGTTCGTCTGCAATACCCTGTACGGCGAGCGCGTAAGCGACATGCGCGCCTACGTGTCCCAAACCAATCACTCCGAGGATCCTCTTTTTTGCCATGGCCAAACCCATCCTTTCGCAGCAGAATAAAAAAGAGCGCGGTCCCGCCGAAAGGGGCGGAACCGCGAAACTCCGGCCCCCGCAAAGGGAGAAGCGCCGGGCAGTATGCCGGGCTTCCTTCCGGTAAAAAATTATGGAGAGATTCTACAGCGCGTCGGTCGGATTTTCAAGAGAAGATATACATCAAATTCTTTAACAAGGGAAAGAAATGGTTGTAAAAATCGCTGAAATCTCATCGGCGAAAAAAGCCCTGCTTCCGGCACTGCGCATGCCGGGAGCGGGGCGGAAGATCACGTTTGCGGCGGGCGGACGGAAAAATCGATGAGAACGACGCTGTTGCCGTGCGCTTCGATGATCCGTCGGAGATCGGCAAAGGAAAGAAATACTGTGGCGGTATTATCGTTCGGGTGAACGCCGATCGCCGGCAGTGAGGCAAGCGCGGCGTCTGCGGCGAAGATAACGGAGCGGCTCTCATCGTTGAGGATCCCGAACGGGGAAACACTGCCCTGCGGGAGCTTCAGGTATGTATCGAGCCGTTCGGCGGAGGCAAAGCTGAGCTTTGAGGAACCAAGCGCTGCCGAGAGCCATTTGAGATCGACCCGCCGCTCATCAGGGACGGTCACGAGATAATGCTGCCGGCCCTTTGCGTCGCGCAGAAAGAGGTTTTTGCAGATGCAGCCATGAGCATCGATCCCGGCACGTTCCATGTCCTCCATCGTGAATACCGCCTCGTGCTCAACGGCTTTGTAAGGAATGCCCTTATCGTTGAGAAGGGCGTATACTTCGTTTTTATGGTATTCGGACATAATATATTTCTCCTGCATTTTCAATTTAGCGCATTATAGCGCGAAAAGATCTGGAAAGCAAGAGAAACGTGCGCCGCTGCTCAGTGCCCCGCGGGATCGCGCTCCAGCCACTCCTTTTCCGAGGTGAGGTCGGCGTGAAGAAAGGCGACGAAAACGATGGCGTAGGGGAGCGCTGCGACCCAGACCGCCCGGCGGCCAAGGAAAATGCACGCTACCGCGCCGAGGATCGTTCCGGCGAGGAAGAAGAGGACCATGGAAAAATGCCGCTTGAGAACGCGGCGGTGAGACGTGTCACCGTGGCGGCGGTGCAGCTCCTTGGCAAGACCGATGCCGAGTTGACGGACGTGGTTGGTGGCGAACGTTGTGGCCATCGGCACGCCCTCGGAGTTGCGGAACGTGTTGTATTGCATGGAGGCGATAAAGTTGATGGACACCTGAAAGACCTGCACCGGCGTCGATGCCGGCAGTGCGCCGAGCACGGCGACGAATACGATCTCGACCGCGACGAGGATCGTTTCCCAGCGGATATGGAAGCGGTGCTTCACATCGTCGGGAATGAGCTCGGAAATGAACGCGCCGAGCGCGTAGGCGGAGATCGGGATAACATAGTACAGGGCGCTTGTCCAGCTCCGCGTGCCGAGCGCGATGCCGAGAAGCACGATGTTGCCGGTTTGCGCGTTACAGAAAATGCCGCCGCAGAGCATGTAGGTATACGAGCCGAGGATACCGGCGGCGAAGATGAGCGTGTCGTACACCCACGTCCGCTCGCAGGTAAGATAAAAGGTTTTCTTTTCCATAAGTCTCTCTTACTCCGTCGAATACGTGCACAGTTTGTCGAAAGGCGTAAATTGCGGCTATTATACCATGGAAACACCGGAACGGGAAGTGCTTTTTCGGTAAGGAAAGTCCCCGGCCGAAGCCGGGGACAGAGCGTGTCAAAAAAGAATTTTGACACGCTCTCAAACGAGACCCACTTCGTTGGGCTCTCGTTTGAAAGGGCTGCGGCTCGCCGCAGCGCACTCGCTTCGCTCGCACGTTTGCGAGCCGAGAGGTATTTTCTCCGACGCACATGTCATCGGAGAAAATGATTAACACTCTATTTGCACCTGCGGGCGCAAACTCTGCGAGGCTTTTTGACAGGTGGAGTCCCCGGCCGAAGCCGGGGACGGAATCGTTTGTATGGTGAATGGTCAGACTGTGCCGGTGATGACGAGCGTGGCCGTGCCGGGCGTTACGGTGAACGTCCCGTCTGTGTTCTGCGTGAACGTGGCCGCCGGAACGGTGATCTGTCCGGCCAGCGTTGTGAAAACGCCGGTCGCGGCGTTGTAGGTGTAGTTTGTGCCCTCCGTCCATGCCGTGCCGTTGTAGGTGACGGCGATGTTGCGGAGAATGGGGGCGAACGTGTCGGTGACGACAACATTGCCCGTCGCCGTCGCTTCGGTGTTGCCGGTGTTGGAAATGACGAACGTGTAGGTGATCCGGCCGTTTTCTGTAACGGTCGTCGGCGAGAGCGCCTTGCTGATGGTGAGATCGGCGCTGTTCGCGGTCTCCACCGTTGCCTGCGCGGTGATCGGGGTTGTGAGACCGCCGCCGGTGATCGTCGCGGTGTTCGTGATCGAGCTGCCCGTTGCGAGCGGTGCGACGGGCGTCGCGGTCGTCTCATAGATGAGGACGGCGCTGCCGCCGGCGGGGACCGTGAGACCGGTCACGGTGAGCGGCGGTCCGGCGGTAACGGTCGGTGCTGTCTGCAAAACGCCGTTAATATAATAGCGCACCGTACCGGCGTTGTAGGCGAGCGGGTAGACGGTATTTGCACCGACGGTATAGCCGCCAAGATTATCGGTGACGGTATAGTCCGTGATGGCCGCTGTGCCGGTGTTCACGAGCGAGAGAGCGTAGGTAATGCGGTCTCCCGCCGAATAGTTTGCCGAAACCGCCGTCTTGACGGCGGTGAGAGCTTCGAGGATCTCGCCGGTGACAATGTTCGAGTTTGTTGTGCCGCCGTTATAGGAAAGCGTGGCGAAGTTGGTAAAGCTTGCCATAGTTCACACTCCAAGATCAAGATGTTGAGGCGCACCCCTTACAGCATACGTAAAAGCACCGCGCTCTGCCAATCCGCGGCGGCAGAAAAACACCCCGTCCGCTTTGGGCGGACGGGGTGCGGCAAAATAGGGGCATCAGAGAACGTGCACGCTCTCCGGATCAAAGACCAGACGGCAGCGCTCGCCGACCTTGTAAATGCGCTTGTTCTTGGGGTTGGGGTCGGTCAGCTTCACGAGCGTATCGCCGACCTTGACATGGTAGTTCTGGTAGCTGCCCATGAAGCAGGAGAGAACGACCTCGCATGGAAGCCCGCCCTCTTCGGCCAGAGACGCGGCCTCGGGACGGAGAACGATCGTATAATCCTTGCCGACCTCCATGCCGGGCACGGGAGCGGCGTGGCAGATATCGCCCGAAACGTTGAGCTGCGCCCGGTTGTCCGAGAGCGCTTCCAGCCTGCCCTTGAGGAAATTCGCCTCGCCGATGAAGTCGGCGACAAACTCGTTGACGGGGTGGTAATAGATCTCCTGCGGAGAGCCGATCTGTTCCACAACACCGGAGCGCATGATGATGATGCGGTCGGAGAGCGCCATAGCCTCGCTCTGGTCGTGCGTAACGTAAATGGCGGTGATGCCGACCTCCTGCTGGATGCGGCGGATCTCCGTGCGCATCGTGACGCGCAGCTTGGCGTCCAGGTTGGAGAGCGGCTCGTCGAAGAGCAGAACGCTCGGCTCAATGACGAGCGCGCGGGCGAGCGCCACACGCTGCTGCTGACCGCCGGAGAGCTGGTTGGTCATGCGGCCCTCCATACCGGTGAGCTCCACGAGATCAAGGATCTTCATCACGCGCTCGCGGATCTCTTCCTTCGGCACGTGGCGCAGCTTGAGACCGTAGGCAACGTTATCAAACACGTTGTAATGGGGGAGAAGGGCATAGCTCTGGAACACCATGGCGGTGTCGCGCTTATTCGGCGTGAGAGCGTTGATGGCCTCGTCGCCGAGATAGATCTCGCCCTCGTCCGGGCTTTCAAAGCCGGCGATCATGCGCAGCGTCGTCGTTTTGCCGCAGCCGGAGGGGCCGAGGAGCGTGACGAATTCGCCCGGCTCGATGACGAGGGAGTTATCCTTGACGGCGTAAAAATCTTTGCCGGTCTTGGGGTCCTGATAGATCTTGGAGATATGTTCGAGACGCACGCCTTTTTTCACTTTTTCCATGGCTTACTTTCCCTCCTTGATTTTTCTGCTGGTGCCGAAGTGCTTTGTTACCAGATTCATCAGCAGCACGCTGCCGTAGGTGATGACGATGAGGATCGTCGCAAAGGCGCAGGCAAGGCTGTAGGAGCCTTTTTCGGCAAACTCGTTGATCTGCACGGTGATGAGCAGAAACTGCGGCGTCACCAGCAGGATGATGGCGGAAATGGCGGTGATGCTGCGGACGAACGCGGTGACAAGACCGCTGAGGAACGAATCCTTGATGAGCGGGAGCGTCACGGTCATAAACACCCGGAAGCTGTCCGCGCCCATGTCGTAGGCGGATTCCTCGATGGACTTGTCGATCTGCCGCAGCGCGGAGATACCGCTTCGCGTGCCGGTCGGCAGAGAGCGGACGACAAAGACGATGATGAGGATGAGCCCCGTGCCGTAAAGCCCCTGCAGGAATCCGGAGTGGAACAGGCCGCCCGAGAAGCCGCGTATGTAGCCGACGCCGAGAACGGTGCCCGGCACCGCCATGGCAAGCATGGAGACCGCCTCGATGAATCCTTTGGATTTAAACTTCCGCTTGACGACGAGATACGAGATGATCATGCTCAAAAGCGCCGTGATGGGCGCGGAGATCAAGCTGAGAACAAACGAGTCGCGGAACGCCTGGAAGCCGTGGTAGCGCGTAAACACGAGCTTGAACCACTTGCCCGTGAGCGGGAAGAACTTGTAGCCCCACGTCGGGAAGCAGGCACCGATCGGGACGCAAATGTACATCATGATAACAAAGAGCGCCACGAGCGAGCAGAGCACCGTGAGCGGAACTCGGACGCTGCGGTCGGTGATGAGCATACGGCCGCGGGATGCCTTGCCGGTGAGCGTGGCGGCGGTCTTGCGCTCAAGATAGTACTTCTGCACGGCGAACATCGCAAGCGTGATGCAGAGGAGCACCACCGCCATCGCCGCGGCGCCGGCCTTGTCGTAAGCGCCGGTGATCTGGAGATAGATGGTCGTTGCGAGCGTATCATAGGAGCCGCCGATGATCATGGGGTTGGCAAAGTCGGCGATGGACTCGATGAACGTCACGAGAAACGCATTGCCGAGACCCGGCAGCAGTAACGGGAATGTCACGCTCGTGAACACCTTCCAGCGCGAAGCGCCCATGTCGCGGGCGGCTTCTTCGAGCGAGGGGTCAATGTTTTTCAAGAGTCCCTTGAGCATCATGTAACACACCGGGAAGAACGTCAGCGTCTGCACAATGGCGATGCCCCAGAAGCCGTATACGCTGTTATCGTAGATCTTCAGCAGGAAGCGGGTGATGATGCCCGCCTTGCCGAAGAGCATGATCATCGAAAGGCTGAGCACGAACGGCGGGGACACGACCGGCAGCATGGATACGACCTTGAAAAGTCCGCCGGTGAATTTGCCCATGCGGACGTACACTTCCACATACGCAAACAGCAGACCGACCAGCGTGGACAGAATTCCGACGAGGAAGCCGACTTTCAGCGTGTTTGTGATGGCGTGGGTAAAGGTCGGCATGTTGAAAATGCGCTTGAACACGTTGAAGCTGAATCCGCCGTCGCCGACGAAGCTGTCCACCAGCAGTATGGCGAGCGGATAGAGAATGAAAAGCGTGAGGAATGTGATCAGCACGACGATGGTCGTGACCAGAATGGGGTCACCCATCAGTTTCTTCCGGTCCAGCGCCGCGCTCTGTGTTCTTGCCATAGGCGGAATCCCTCCTGACTCTTTCGGTTTCTTTAAAAACAGACCCGCTGCCATTATGAACCGGCGCGCATCCGGCGTGCGGATTCATAATGACAGTCGATCCATCGGACGGTTTACGAACAAGGCGGCGGCAGAAGCCGCCGCCCTGGCATTAGAGATAATTACTCCGTCTTGAAACGGTCCGCGCCGGTGTCAGCGCCGCTCTTGCTCAGGGCAGCCATGACTTCCTCGACGTAAGTACCGGTGTTGTTCTTGGCATCCTCAAAGTCATATTCCATGACGTTGTCGGGATCCAGACCGAACTCCGCAGCCTGCGACGGCTGGGTGGCGTTGTCGATGACCAGGAACTGGTAAGAGCCGTTCTGGGCAGCGAGCTCAACGCACTCGGGAGACAGAGCGTACTCGATCCACAGCTTCGCAGCGTTGGGGTGCTTCGCGCCCTTGAACATGGCGGTCGCGCCGACCTCGAAGGAGGTGCCGCTGGACGGGATCACAAGGGCGATATTGCCGTACTGGTTATCGACGATCTGGGTGATGCCGTCATGCAGGAAGCCGATGCCGATGACGCACTCACCGATGCCGACGTTCTTGGACGGGCCGGAGCCGGACTTCGTATAAACCTGGATGTTCTTGTCGAGGTCTACGAGGTACTGGATGCCTTCGTCATGGCCGTACTTCTGGATCATGGTGTTGATGACCAGCTTGGCGGTGCCGGCGGTGTTGTAGTTGGACAGCCAGATCAGGCCCTTGTACTCGGGCTTGAGCAGGTCGGGCCAATCCTGAGGAGCCTCAAGACCCATGCGCTCGAGCTCGTCGGTGTTGACCATGAAGCCAAGGATGCCGGTGTAGATGCCGTACCAGTAGCCGTCAGCGTTCTTGTACTGGGGCTTGGCGATGTGAGAGGCGTTCTCCGCCTGATAGGCCTCGAGCAGACCCTCGGCCGCGCAGACGTTGTAGGGATCGGTCGTGCCGCCGAACCAGACGTCGGCAGACGGATTGCCGTTCTCTTCCTCGATCTTGGCCTGCACCTCACCGGTGGACAGACGCTGATACTCGACCTCGATGCCGTACATCTTCTCGAAGTTCTCACAGGCGGCGGCGAGGTACTCCTCCTCGCAGGAGCCGTAGACCACGAGCTTGCCCTCGGCCTTGGCGGCGTCGACGAGGCTGGTCTCTTCGGCGCCCTGCTGATCGTCAGCGGGGGCCTGGGTGTCGTCCTGCTTGCTGCCGCAGGCGACCAGGCTGAGCGCCATCACCAGGCAGAGGAGCAGAGCAATGAGCTTTTTCATGCAAATTTTCCTCCAATTCAAAATTTATCCGGGGGGTCATCGGGAACGTTCCCGATCCCATCAGATTACAAAAATATTACAACTTATACGGAACGATGGCAAGAAAATTTGCCGAACTTAGCAGTTTTACACGCAATTTATCAGATTTGTCCGGTGCCCTTGTCAGAATCGTCCCACATTGTCAAAAATGTGACAAAATTGCAGGGGAAGGAGGGGCTGCGGGCGGGGGCGCTAAGACTCTGTGCCGGGGGCGTTCTGATAAAAAATGTCCTCCCGCGTGCGCATCGGGTAGCGGATGAGCGCGGCGGCGTCGAGGTCCTCGCGGCGCAGCTCCACCGCCGAAATGCGGCGGTTGGTGTAGGTCGTGTAGTAATAGATGCCGCGCGCGGC
>ENA-ORNQ01001766-ORNQ01001766.1-human-gut-metagenome-genome-assembly--contig:-NODE-1766-length-16028-cov-18.749515_pt1 | contig 16028 bp, 10 predicted proteins | sample MGYA00242116_ERZ509024 | MGnify/ENA primary metagenome ERZ509024 (study PRJEB26280, sample SAMEA2338697) | human gut metagenome | biome: human gut; feature: human-associated habitat; material: faeces...
TGTGACCCTCTGCTTGTAAGGCAGATGCTCTCCCAGCTGAGCTAAGATCCCATATTCCTGCGGGTTACTCATCTGCAACCCGCTTTGCTAGTATACTATATAGGAATAGTGAAGTCAAGCACTTTTTCAAAAATATTTTTGAAATATTTAAAATTTTTGAGAATATTTCAAGATTCAAAATTACTCCAATAATTCTGTCAAGCTGCCGGATACTTGCCTTATGAGATACCTTTGCAAATCATACATCTCTCCTTCTCCCTACTCCTTCGCAATAAACAAGACGCCCAGTGTTCCCGGTCCACAGTGGCTGGATACTACACCACCCGCTCTGGTCTCTAAAATTTCATGAAAGACATGCAGGTCATTGAGATAAGCCCGTACCTTATCTACGATTTCCGGGGCACTGCCGGAATGAGTGATAAATACACGTTCCGGCCGGGCATTCTTCATTGCTTCTTCCATGTCTTTCACATAAGAGAGAACAACCTTTTCCATATTGCCACGGTATTTCTTGCCCGGTCCCATCTTACCATCCTCAACACCAATCCGCGGATGAAGTTTTAATGCACCACCGGCTAAGGCAGCCAGTCCACTGCATCTGCCACCACGATAAAGATAGGTTAAGGTGTCTACCACAAAGCTTGCCCGAACCAGAGGCTTTAATTCTTCAATGCGTGCAGTAATCTCTGCTGCACCCTTTCCCTGCTGTGCCATTTCGGCTGCTTCTATGACAAGAAGTCCGATACCGGTAGAAAGGTTTGCCGAATCGATTACAGTCACCAGATTTTCCGCATTCAGTTCTTCCGCTGCAAGACGCATCACATTCATGGAAGAAGACATCCCGGATGCAATGGCAAAACAGATAACCTCCTGACCTTTTTCTACATAAGGCTTTAACAATTCTACTGCCTGCTCTGCGGATGGTGCTGAAGTCTTTGGAGTGGTCTTGTGTTCATCCGACCAGTCAAAAATCTCCTGCGGAGTAATATTTACTCCATCCAGATATTCTTCGTCACCTAATAAAATGTGAAGCGGAAGAATGGTAATATCATAACGTTTTACCAGTTCTTCAGATAAATCACAGGTACTATCTGAAATTATCTTTACCATATCAAAAACCTCCCAAAATAAAAATTTACATTTCTTCCAGTAGACGTTCTACCAGTTTTACACAATCAGCTGCATCCGGGGAATAGCCATCTGCACCGATTTCATCTGCAAAGCTCTGTGTAATTGCTGCGCCACCGACGATAATCCTGCTGTTGCAGCCGCGCTCTTTTGCCAGTTCTACCACATCCTTCATACGCATCATGGTAGTGGTCATCAGGGCAGAAAGTCCGATAATCTGGGCATTTTCTTTTAACGCTGTATCCACAATAATATCCGCTGCCACATCCTTGCCAAGGTCTAAGACACGATAACCATAGTTACGGAGCATCAGTGCTACCAGATTCTTACCGATATCGTGTATGTCACCTTCTACGGTTGCAATAATAATGGTTGCCTTTGGCTCTGCGTCCTTATCTTTGGAAAGCATTGGCTCCAAGTATTCAATGGCATGCTGCATGGTCTGCGCACTGGAAATCAGCTGCGGCAGGAAATAAATCTGCTTGTCAAAAAGGACACCTACTTCATTAATGGCAGGAATCAACTGTCCATTAATAATCGCTCCCGGTTCTTCTCCTGCTGCCAAAGCTTTATCTACTTCTTTTAAAATATTGCCCTTATTTCCCTTTAATACACAATCAAATACCGGATTTGCCGGCTCTAAAGTGCCTGCCGAAGCTGCGTTATCGGTTGCCGGAGCTTCCTTCTGTGCCCGCTGGTTCATCCGATTGATATAGCGGATATCGGAACCTTCTTTATGTAAAAGCATATCCGAAGCCACTGCCGCATTCATTAATAAATCCTGGGATGGATTTGCAATTGCCATCGTAAGTCCTTTTGCAATTGCCATGGTAAGAAATGCACTGTTTACATAAATACGTTCCGGCAGACCGAAGGAAATATTGGAAAGTCCACAGGCTGTGGCAAGGCTCAATTCATCCTTACAATACTGGATGGTATCAAAACATTCCAATGCTGCCAGCGGATTGGCACCTACCGTTGCTACCAGTCCATCCACGATAATATCTTCTTTATGAAGACCGATTTTTAAGGCGGCATCTAAAATGGTACGGACAATCTGCCGCTTCTCTTCTGCGTCTTTTGGAAGTCCCTCGTCAGAAAGCGGAAGCAAAATAAACATTGCTCCATATTTCTTTGCAATCGGAAGCAATTTTTCGAATTTCTCTTTTTCTAAGGAAATAGAGTTAATCAAAGCTCGTCCCGGATAAATACGAAGTGCTGCTTCAATAATATCCACATGGGATGAATCGATACAAAGCGGACAATCCACTGTATAAGTAACCTCATGAATGGTATTTAACATCATCTGTTTCTCATCAATTCCATTCATACCCATATTGACATCCAGAATGGCTGCACCATTTTCTTCCTGCGCCCGTGCCATATCACGAACCATATTAAGGCTGCCTTCCCGAAGCTCTGCCTGCAATTTCTTCTTTCCGGTCGGATTAATCCGCTCACCAATTACCATAAATGGTCCGTCCAAATCAATTTCTACCGTCTTACGCTCAGAAGTAAGCACTCTTCGTCTTGGTGCTTCCGCATGATGGATCCCCATTGGTTTTACTTTATCTGCCAATGCCTTGATATGTGCCGGGGTCGTTCCACAGCATCCACCAATAATCGAAACGCCTTCTTCGACTAATTTTGCACCAACTTCCGCAAATTCTTCCGGTGTGGTCTTGTATACCGTTACACCATCCTCTAATTCCGGTAATCCGGCATTTGGCTTTGCCAAAACAGGAACATAGGCATATTCTACGGTCTGGCGAATCGGCTCTAACATTTCCTCTGGTCCTGTGGAGCAGTTCATTCCCACTGCATCAGCACCCAGACTCTGCAACGTAACTACCGCAGTTACCGGATCTGTTCCATACAAGCTTCTGCCATCCTCGTTATAAGTCATACTTGCCATAATCGGCAAATCACAGGTTTCACGGATTGCCAGCACAGCGGCTCTTGTTTCCTGCAGACTCATCATGGTCTCAATGATAAACAAGTCTACTCCCGCATCTGCCACAACTTTGACCTGTTCTTTATAAATATCTACCAGTTCTTCAAACTGCAATTCACCCATCGGATAAAGCTGCTGACCGGTCATGGTAATATCACCGGCTACCAGCGCTTTTCCGCCTGCTGCCTCTTTGGAAATGGCAACTAATTGCTGGTTCATCTCTACCAGCTTATCTGCCAGTCCATATTCTTCTAATTTAATGCGGTTTGCAGTAAAGGTCGGTGCCAAAAGAATCTGTGTTCCAGCCTCCACATAAGCCCGCTGCAAATCTATCATGGTCTGTGGATGCTCTAAAATCCACTGCTCCGGGCAGACTCCTACCGGCATTCCTGCATTCTGAAGATTGCTTCCGGTTGCACCATCTAAGATAACCGGTCCATTTTTTACTAATTCTTTAAATTCCTCTCTTGTCATCTGCGTTCTTCCTCCTGTCGGATTGCCTCAATAATTCTCGCAATTAAGCCCGTCCGGTTAAATGGTGTCATAAAATAAAATCCGTCTGCAATATCATATAATTTTGCTGCGATTTCAACAGATAATTCAATTGCCACTTCTTCTGCCTCTTCTCTTGTCATATCTTCCCGATACCGGTTTACAATTTCATCGGAAACATGGATGCCCGGCATCTCATTTTTCACAAACGTTGCATTCTTATAGCTTACCAGCGGCATAATACCGCACATGATTTTGGTGTCAATGTGTTCTTTGATATAAGTCAGTCTTTCCACATCTTCCTCGGTATATACCGGCTGTGTCAGGAAATAACCGCATCCTGCTTCCGCTTTACGCTTCATCCGTTCAATAATCGCATCCGGATTGGCGCCATGATAATTCAGTGCACCACCATAATAAACCGGCTCCTGTGTAAAAACTTCTAAATTCATTTCCTTAACATACTGCATCAGTTTAATGGAATTGAAATCAAAAACGGAAGTCACTCTTTCGCGGTCTGCCCTTGAAACCGGGTCTCCGGTCACAATCAGGAAATGGCGGACATCATTCATATGCATGCCTAAAAGACCTGCCCGAAGCGCAATCACATTGCGGTCACGGCAGCTGATATGCGGCATTACTGACACACCGGTCTTCTGCTGGATTTTCACTGCCAGCTGTCCGGCATCCATTCTCGCCCGCGCCATTGGGGAATCGGAAAGGGTAATCAGATCCACATTACATTTTCTTAAATCTTCTGCTCCTTTCATAACCTTGGATGCATCCTCGGAAAATGGCGGGTCCAATTCTACAATATAAGCCTTCTCCCCACGGGAAAGCTTCTCTTCAAAAATAGACGGAGTTCTTGTAACCTCCTGCGTTACTACATTTTCAATTTTCTTTGCTGCCTTCGGCACGTCCTGTAACTCGCCAGAAAGCAAAGCAATATATTCCGGTGTGGTTCCACAGCAGCCACCTAAAATATCTGTGCCAAGGGCTGCAATATCCTTCATTTTTTCTGCATAATAAGATGCATTATTGGAATAAATTGTCTTTCCTCGCAAAGTATATGGGTACCCTGCATTTGGAAGTGCTGATACGAATTTGTCACTGGAGAACTTCAGGTTCTTCATAAACTGATACATGTGGGTACTGTCCAGTTCACAGTTAAATCCATAGGCATCCACATTTTCCATCTCGGAAGCTTCTACTGCCACACGTTGCATAGAGAGACCGGAGCGGGTGTATCCACTTTTGTCAAACGCAAACTGCACCAGAATAAATGCGTCTGATTTTTCTTTGATATATGCCGTCACCGGCTCAATATAGGTAAAGTCACTCTGTGTCTCAAATACAAAACAGTCTGCGCCACAGGAAAGGAATGTGTCACAAATTTCTTTGTACTCCTGTAACACATTGTCATAGTCCTGATGGTCAAGATCATAAATCGGTCCTAAATCTGCTCCGATAAATACCGGAATCTCTTTTCCATTTTCTGTCTGGAATGCGGTTACTGCTTCCTTTGCAATCTCATAGCCTGCCCGGACTGTCTCTTTTACTTCCTGCATATCTGCAAGAAACATGGTATTTGCTGCAAATGTATTGGTGCGGATCAGCCTTGCTCCCGCACGCAGATATTCTAAATGAATCTCCTTAATCTGCTCCGGATTCTTAAGATTCTCCTTTTCTGCAATCACGGTATCTTCGCTGTATTTTTCCTCATAATAAGTGCCCATGGCACCATCGGTTATCAGTCTTTGTTCTTTGATATATTCCTTTATATTCATAGTATACTCCAGTTTATCTTACATTTGAATTCCTACTAATTATATATGTAAGCTCCTTTTCCTGCAACTTAAAAATATAAATTTAATCCGGTGAGTTGCTTTTTTCATTTTCTGTGCTACACTGTTATTCATTGACAATGATATTTTCAAATACAAAGGAGTACACTTGATGAATTCAGTAAAGCTAATTGCCTTAGACATCGATGGCACCCTCTATAATAAAGACGGTGTCATTACCTCTTACAATAAAGAAATGATTCGAAAAGCCGTAGAAAACGGGATTACCGTTATTATCTCCACCGGCCGGCCTTATATCGGTCTTCCTGTGGATGAAATGAAGGAGCTTGGCATCCAATATGCCATTACTGCCAACGGTTCTGCGGTATACCGCGTCCCGGAAAAGGAACTGCTCTTAGATGAAAGCATGGATACCGATTTAAGTGTCCGGCTGTTACGCAAGCTCTATACGCAGTCTCTTCATATCGATGCCTTTATCAATGGTGACGGCTATACCCAGTTTTCCACCAGCGAGCTTACCAACCTATTAGATATTCCGGATTCCTTAAAAAAATATATCCAGACCACCCGGAAGACGATTACTGACTTAGCTGCTTATATCGAAGAACATAAACTTTGTGTTTCAAAACTGACTTTAAACTTTGCACCGGATGCAGATGGAAGCTATACCACAAGAGAAAAAACAAAAGAAATCTTAGACACCTTCCCGGAAGTCACTTATGTGTCCGGCGGTTTTCATAACTTAGAAGTTACCAGATGCGGCATTGCCAAATCCAAAGGACTTAAATTCCTCTGTGATTACCTCCACATTTCCATGGAAGATACCATGGCGGTAGGTGACAGCGAAAATGATCTCGATATCGTCAAAGCTGCCGGCATTGGCGTTGCCATGGGAAATGCGCAACAGCTCTTAAAAGATTCGGCTGATTTCATTTCCCTTTCCAATGAAGAAGATGGTGTTGCATACGCAATCGAGCGGTTCTGCTTTTAACAGAACCGCTCGGTTTTTATTTTACTATTTTATTTAAAGTATGCTACTCCACTTTCGAACAGCTTCATATCCTGCTCGCCGTAAATGTTGACTGCAACAGACTCTCCACGATGCTCTGCATGTGCCATCTTACCAAGGACACGTCCGTCCGGACTGGTGATACCTTCGATTGCCATGTAAGAACCGTTTACGTTCCACTCTTCATCCATGGTTGGAACACCTGCTTCGTTTACATACTGGGTTGCCACCTGACCATTCTCGAAAAGCTTGTCTAACCACTCCTTCGGAGCAACGAAACGACCTTCTCCATGAGATGCCGGGTTACAGTATACGCCGCCAAGCTCAGCCTGTGCTAACCATGGGGACTTGTTGGTCACTACCTTGGTATATACCATCTTGGAAATATGACGTCCGATGGTATTGTAGGTCAGAGTCGGTGAATCCGGTCTCTGGTGTGTAATCTTGCCGTAAGGAACCAGACCTAATTTAATCAGTGCCTGGAATCCGTTACAGATACCAAGTGCAAGACCGTCACGCTCATTTAAAAGCTTGTTTACAGCTTCTTTCATCTTCTCATTACGGAATGCTGTTGCAAAGAATTTTGCTGAGCCTTCCGGTTCATCTCCTGCGGAGAATCCACCAGGGAACATGATAATCTGTGCTTCATCAATTGCTTTTACAAATACATCAACAGAATCACGGATGTCTTCTGCATTTAAGTTCTTAAATACCTTTACGGTTACATCTGCACCTGCATTTTCAAATGCTTTCGCACTGTCGTACTCGCAGTTGGTTCCCGGGAATACCGGAATAAATACATGCGGGCGGGCAACTTTGTGCTTGCAGACATAAATGTCTTTTGTATCGTAAAGTCCGCTCTTCACTTCTTCTGTTCCGGTGGTTGCTCTGGTTGGGAATACTTTCTCTAAAGTCTGTCCCCATGCTTCGATTGCTTCATCCATGGAAATGCTCATATCACCATAGATAAAGTTCTTGCTGTCATTTACTGCACCCACAACAGCTCCGTTTGCTGCAAGACCTGCTGCTGCAAGGATTTCCTGTGCTTTTGCAACTTTATTTTCCGGAACTTCTGCTACGATATTTCCAAAGCCCGGTGCAAATAATGTTTCTTTTGTTACATCTGCATTTACAGTAACGCCAAGTTTATTACCAAATGCCATCTTGCTGACTGCTGCTGCAAGACCTTTTCCGTCTAATGCATAAGCTGCTACGATAACGCCTGTCTCAGTCATTTCATGAATTGCATCATAAAGCTTCATAACCTGTTCGTAATCCGGCATATCATAAGCATCTTTTTCGATGGTAAATAACATCAGCTTATCATTTTCTTTCTTAAGCTCCGGTGTGATAACATCTTTTTCTTTTGCTACATCAACTGCAAAGGATACCAGTGTTGGCGGTACATCAATTTCATTGAAGGAACCGGACATGGAGTCCTTTCCACCGATGGATGGAAGTCCGAAACCAATCTGCGCATTATAAGCACCAAGCAGTGCTGCAAATGGCTGGCTCCAACGACTTGGCTCCTCCGACATTCTGCGGAAGTATTCCTGGAATGTGAAACGAATCTTGTGGAAATCACCACCGGCTGTTACGATACGGGAAACAGACTCTAATACTGCATAAGCTGCTCCATGGTATGGGCTCCATGAAGATAAATATGGATCAAATCCGTAACTCATCATGGTTACTGTATCGCATTTTCCATTCATAACCGGAAGTTTTGCAACCATACTCTGTGTCTCGGTCAACTGATATTTTCCACCATATGGCATGTATACACTGCCTGCTCCGATGGAACCGTCAAACATTTCTACGAGACCCTTCTGGGAACATACGTTAAGGTCTTTTAATTCATTTAACCATGCAGCTTTCATATCGCCTGCTGCAACTGCTTCTTCTACAGCCTTTGTGCTGATTTTATTTAAATAATTCTCTTCTTTTACCGGAAGCTCTACCTTTACATCAGTCTCCTGATGTGCTCCGTTGGTATCTAAGAATGCTCTGGAAAGATTTACAATTTCTTTTCCTCTCCAGGATAATACTAATCTTGGCTCTTCGGTTACAACGGCAACTTTCACAGCCTCTAAGTTTTCTTCTTTTGCATAATCTAAGAACTGCTGTGCATCTTCCGGTGCAACAACAACTGCCATACGCTCCTGAGACTCGGAAATAGCAAGTTCTGTTCCGTCCAGTCCGGCATATTTCTTAGGTACTTTATCCAAATCAACCTGTAACCCGTCTGCAAGCTCTCCGATTGCTACTGACACTCCACCGGCACCAAAGTCATTACATTTCTTAATAATGTGGGCAACTTCTTCTCTGCGGAAAAGTCTCTGAATCTTACGCTCGGTAGGTGGGTTACCTTTCTGAACCTCTGCTCCACAGGTATCAATGGATTCTGTATTGTGTGCTTTGGAGGAACCGGTTGCTCCACCACAGCCATCACGTCCGGTACGTCCGCCTAAGAGGATAATAATATCTCCCGGATCAGAAGTCAGTCTCTGAACGGCACGACGAGGTGCTGCTCCCATAACGGCTCCGATTTCCATTCTCTTAGCAACATAATCCGGATGATATACTTCTTTGACATATCCGGTAGCAAGTCCAATCTGGTTACCATAGGAACTGTATCCCTGTGCTGCGCCGCGAACCAGTTTCTTCTGAGGAAGCTTTCCTTCCATGGTATCTTTTACAGATACGGTAGGGTCAGCAGCTCCGGTTACACGCATTGCCTGATATACATAGGTACGTCCTGACAACGGGTCACGGATTGCTCCACCAAGACAGGTTGCAGCTCCACCAAACGGCTCGATTTCGGTTGGGTGGTTGTGGGTCTCATTTTTAAAGTTTACAAGCCATTCTTCTGTCTTGCCATCTACTTCAACAGGCACTACGATAGAGCAGGCATTAATCTCATCGGACTCTTCCTGATCCTGTAATTTTCCTTCTTTTTTCAGACGCTTCATTGCCATTAATGCAATGTCCATTAAGCAGACAAATTTGTCATCTCTGCCTTCATACATTTTCTTATGTGTATCAAGGTAATCCTCGTAAGTCTTTTCCATTGGCTCTTTGTAGAAACCATCTTCAAATGCAACATTTTTCAGTTCGGTAGAAAAAGTGGTATGACGGCAATGGTCTGACCAGTAGGTATCCAGCACACGAATCTCGGTCATGGATGGGTCTCTATCTTCTTCTCCATGGAAATAGTTCTGAATATGTAAGAAATCCTTGAATGTCATAGCCAGTCCAAGGGAATCATAGAGTGCTTTTAATTCCTGCTCCGGCATATCCTTAAATCCGGTCATAATCTTAACATCTGCAGGCTCCGGGAACTCTGTTACCAAAGTCTCAGGCTTCTCCATGCCGGTCTCTCTGGAATCTACCGGGTTGATGCAGTGATGCTTGATTGCCTCTAACTGCTCAGCGTTAATATCTCCGTAAATAACATACGTTGTTGCGGTACGGATAACCGGCTCTTCATCCTCTTTTAAAAGCTTCACACACTGCTCTGCAGAATCTGCTCTCTGGTCGAACTGTCCCGGAAGGAATTCAACAGAAAATACTTTTCCATCCCCCATTTCAAAATTCTCTTCATAGACATCATCTACCGGCGGCTCTGAAAATACAGTCTGAACTGCTCTTTTATATACATCATCGGAAATGTTTTCAATATCATAACGAATCAGGACACGTACCTTATCTACTGCGCTGATTCCAAGATAACTCTTAATCTCTGCATGTAACTCTTTGGCGCGTACTGCGTAAGCGTCTTTTTTCTCTACATACACTCTTCTTACCTTACTCATCTTCTACCTCCTGAATGTTTACTTTCTTATGCTCATTATAGCACGGCATTATGAATAAGAACAATTAATATATTTAATTTTATTTATAAGAGTTACTAATGTTGACACAGTTATAAGCGTCACTTATAATAAAGAAAAATATGTAAGATATGCATTCTGATATGACAAAGGAGCCATTATGGATATTAATTACGAATTATATAAAGTATTCTACCACGTTGCTACTTCCTTAAGCTTCTCGGAAGCCAGCAAGCAGCTTTACATTTCCCAGTCTGCAGTAAGCCAGTCCATCAAGACCTTAGAAAAGAAATTGGAGCAGCCGCTTTTTATCCGGAGCACCAAGAAAGTCCAGCTTACTCCGGCAGGACAGGTTCTGTTAAAACACATTGAGCCTGCCATGAATCTCATCGCCCGCGGGGAAAACCAGCTCTTAGAATCCAATACCCTTGGATTGGGTCAGCTTCATATTGCTGCCAGCGACACTATCTGCCGTTATTTTTTAGTACCTTATTTAAAAGAATTTCATAAAAAATTTCCCAGCGTTCCCATCAAGGTTACCAATGCAACCTCTCTTGGCTGCGTTGACCTCTTAGAGCAGGGAAAAGTCGATATTGCCGTTACTAACTGCCCGAATGTACGATTAAATCAATCCTACATCCGCAAAATGGTACTGGATTTTACGGATGTATTTATTGCGAATCCATCCTACTTTAATTTAAAACAACAGGAATTAAGTTTCCGGGATTTAACAAAATATCCTCTGCTGATGCTTGATAACAAGAGTACCACCAGTGAATTCATGCACAATCTCTTCCTCTCCCATCAGTTGGAGCTGATTCCGGAAATTGAACTGAGCAGTAATGACCTTCTGATTGACCTTGCCCGTATCGGTCTTGGTATCGCCTGCATTCCGGACTATTGCTTGAAACATGAATCTAAGGATTTGTTTATCTTAAAAACTTTAGAACCTCTTCCACGAAGACAGCTTGCTGTCTCCGTAAATCCGAATCTGCCGATTCTTACTTCCACAGAAGAATTCTTAAATCTACTGCCGACATTATAAATGCTTTTCCTCCCAGAAGGCAGCCAGCTTTTCTTCCAAATTAGATAGCTGGCACACGCTCCGCTGTTCCCACTCTCTTGGGAACAGCCGCTGATAATCATTCTGCAGAAAGCGTTCATCCAAAAGCTCGATAATTCCCACATCTTCTGCAGTCCGGATAACACGTCCCGCTGCCTGAAGTACCTTATTCATCCCCGGATACCGATAGGCATAGTCGAATCCCATGCCCTCTTTCTTATCATAATACTCTTTTAAAATTTCCCGCTCATTGCTAATCTGCGGCAGACCGGTTCCTACGATAATTGCGCCAATCAACTGCTCCCTCTTTAAGTCAATTCCTTCTCCAAAGATTCCGCCCATGACACAAAATGCCACCAGTGACTCCTCTTTTTCTCCCTGAAATGCTTCTAAAAAAGCTTCTCTTTCCTCTTCCCGCATGCCGGATTCCTGACAGATGCAGGTAATTGTTTCATCCATCCGCAGTTCAAATGCCTCATGCACTTTTTTCAGGAAAAGATAGGATGGGAAAAACACCATATAATTGCCCTTTTTCTTCTTTATTGTACGATAAATATAATCTGCAATCCTTCCGTATTCTTCCGGTGTTCTTCTGGTATATTTACTGCTGACATCATTTCCGATTAACAAAAGTCTCTTATCCTGGGAAAATGTTGTCTTTGCATAAACCGCATAATTATCCGTTTTATTCGTCAAAAGCTCCTTATAATACTGAACCGGCAACAGCGTTGCTGAGAAGAAAATCGTAGCATTTCCCTTATCCAGACACTCCTGCAGATTAAAGGACGGATCCACGCAAAAAAGCTTTATGACAAATCTGCCCTCTTCATCATGCTGTCCGTAAATCACATAATGCTCATCCACACGCTCATAGATATTCAAGAAATTGCGCAATTCAAAATAGAAATCAAGAACCACATCCCGCCCCGGGAACTCCGGATTCTTCTGCATATATTCTTCGATTTTTGCTGCAAGACGCATACAGGAGAAAATGAGATTCGGAATGCTTTCGTAAATCTGATAAGTTTCGCATTCTCTCTTATATTCCAACATCAGCTTATTGCATTTACCCAGTTCTTTCTCAATGGCAGAGCTTCTTGGCTTCATAATTTTCCGCACTGCAAGAATATCTTCTTTGACAAGGGCGGCACTATACATCTCCCGTCCACGTTCCACAAGATTGTGTGCCTCATCTACCAGAAAGATGTAATCACCCTTGATGCCATCTGCGAAAAAACGCTTTAGATACACATTCGGGTCAAAGACATAATTATAATCGCAGATAATATTATCCGCCCAGGTTGCCGTGTCCAGACACATTTCAAACGGGCAGACCTGATATTCTTTTGCATGTGCCAGCAAAACTTCTCTTGTCATATTATTTTCTTTCTGTAATAAATCGTAAACCGCATCATTTACCCGGTCAAAATGCCCCTTTGCATAAGGGCAGCTTACTGGATTACAGTCCACTTCCTCACAAGGGCATAATTTTTCTTTCGCTGTAATCTGCACACTCTTTGCCCGATAACCCTTTTCACATAAAATGCCAAGGGTCTCTTTTGCCACATTTGCGGTAACAGTCTTGGCAGTTAAGTAAAAAATCTTATCACCTAATCCTTCTCCCACCGCTTTGATTGCCGGATATAATGTAGAAATGGTCTTGCCTACTCCGGTGGGTGCCTGAATAAACAGATTCTTTTTTCTGGCTATCGTACGGTAAACCCCGGCAGCCAACTCTTTCTGTCCCTCCCGGTACGGAAACGGAAATGCCAGTTCTTTAATGGATGCCTGCCGTTTCTTCCGCCACTCATACTGAAAATCCGCCCATTTCTTATATTTTAAAATCAAATCTGAAAACCATTCCTGCAGCTGCTGCATGCTATATTCATAAGAAAAATATTTTAAATCTCCGGTATCGAGATTTCCATATGTCATCTGAACATTGATTTTCTGTAAATCATTCTGGATTCCATATATGTACGCATAGCACTTTGCCTGTGCCAGATGTACCTTTACGGGTTCTTCCAATAAGTCAAGGCTTAAATATACGCCTTTTATCTCATCAATGGTAACTGTTTCTTCTATTATAATGCCGTCTGCCCGTCCCCAGATTCCAAGCTCATAATTTTCTTCCTCAATGATAATATTTAAAGGAACCTCGGCATGGTAAGTGCTTCCCATCTTCTTTTGAATCTTCCGATGGAGTCTGCTGCCCGCCTGCATGGCTTCCATCGTATCAAGACTGGCTCTACGGTTATCAATGTCTCCGGAACGCAAGATAAACTCCACCAGATTTCGTACCGATATTCTTATCTGCTCACGTTCCATTCCGCTGTCACCTCATTTCATCCCATCTTATACTTATTTCTATTTATGCTATTCACTATTTTTTCTATTTATCAATTTTTGAAAAATCTCATTTTTCTAGCAGACTTCGAAGGAATTGAAACGTATTCTCATTTCATAATAACAAAAAAATACCAGATAGAAAAGACAATATCCAAATTGTCCGCTACCCGGTATTTCTTCTTACCTTATGAACCTGTATTTTCTGGCTGCCAGAAAACCTGTACCATCATTTAAGCAGTTGCATACTTGCTTAATACATTCTCAAAGTTCATATCATGTCCGCCATACTTAACAGTAAGCTCTCGATTCAGATCAAGACTTAATACTCCAAGAAAAGACTTTGCGTCAATTATTACTCTATTGTATGAAATATCAATGTCAAAATCACATTTTCCTGCCTCACGTACAAAGTCTCTAACCTCTTCTGTGCCAGTTAATTTGATTTTCTTTTCACTCATTTTTTTCACCATCCTCAAAAAAATAACCTGATTTACTTTTGATTCTTGAGCATTATGACACCATTTCTTTTTTTTGTCAATTTTCGCTTACCATCTTAGTATATGAATTTTATGAGCATTTTACACAATAAATTTTTCTGTTTTTCTCCATTTTGGTCTTACCAAAATTAGTTTGCCTGTCACATTTTGTCGTTTTTTATGGTACTTTAGTCACATTTACAAGTTTTTTTTTCTCAGTCAATATTTTTTATCGTTTTTCACAAATTTTTGTGTCAAAAAATAAGGTAATAAGCCTCGCATTCCTTCAAAAGTCTTCAAAAAAGCTCCAAATTCCATCATTATTCCTAAACTTCTTTCTACACATAACATTTACATAATACTTACTATTGCACTTTTTTCCGTACATTCAGCTGTTTTCCATATAAGTGGACATTTTGTGTATTATAACGTGATTGTATCACTCATTAATTTCGCCGATTGTCAATCATGCAAATATGTTGACTCGCTTGCACTCATTACATTACGTCTTTCGAAGATATCCAGATCTGCTTTTTCTTGAAATATACTATCTCTATAATAATAAGAAGAACGGACACTCCGATTACTGCCAGATAACCATATTTCCATTGAAATTCCGGCATTCCCGGAAAATTCATTCCATACCAGCCTGTAATTAGTGTCAATGGCAAAAAGAGAGTTGTTACAATGGTCAGAATACTCATAATCCGGTTCTGGTGAATATCAATCTGCGTCTGATACATTTCACGGATTTGCTGTAAATACTCGCGGATTGTCTCTACGTAATTATGCAGCCGCTCCACACGATTCATATAGCGTTCCCAGCCCTGTTCCTCCTCTACTAAAGACTCCCGGTTCATATACATCTGCATGAAATCTCCCATATTCATCAACTGTTCATAATATGCCCGGCTCTCTGAAAGCTGCTTCCGATAACGCATAATTACTTCATTAAAATGCTCCGGTATCCTCTTAATTACAACATCCTCTACCTTCTCCAAATTTTCCTCTATCTTTTGCAGATAAAGAATATCATTGTCAATTAATGCATTGCAAATAAAGAGCAACACCATATGAAGTGTGCAGCCATCAAACATATCATTTTTAACCTTTGCCAATATTTCCTGTAATTCCTCATCTTCTTCTATTAAAAATAGTTTATTTTCAAAGAGATAAAAGCCAAAGGAAAACTCTTTTTCCTTTTTACTTCCCTGTTTTGGTACATGTATAATCCCCTGTACACATTCATGAAATGCCTCTACTTTGCTATAGCGGATAAAACGCATGCTGCTAATCAGATTCTTTCGATGCGGATAATTTCCTTCTAATTGCTGAAATTCTTCCATATTTAATAGTATTATCTGCGGTTCTGATTCCTTTTCTATATTTTTCCCATTATCCCTTGCTAAAGAAAGTTCTCCTGATGCCGCATGCAACCAATACCTGTTCATTTCTCTTACAGCTCCCTTCCTCATAATCCTGTTTTCATTCATCACATATTTTCTTCTATGTCAGTAGACTGCCCTTTATAAAACTTCTCTTTCATTACTTTCTCTTAGATTTTAACACTCTTTGTCTATTTTATACCACTTTTCTTTTTTATACAAAATTTACTGCTAATAGCTGTTTGTGAATTCATGCTAAGTCTGCCGGTAGCTTCTTACGAATACTTGACACAATAAAAACAGAAAGTATAAAATATACTTTCTGTTTAAGAACAGGGGTGGAAGGAATCGAACCCTCCTCTGGAGTTTTGGAGACTCTTATTCTACCGATGAACTACACCCCTATATGCTAAAATGACGTACAAGTACGTCACAATAGGTTTGTTTTGTAACATACCTTCAAAACTTCATACAGATTGCTTTCCGAGTTGCTTTGGTCAAGCCCTCGACCGATTAGTAACAGTCAGCTCCACA
>ENA-ORNQ01001794-ORNQ01001794.1-human-gut-metagenome-genome-assembly--contig:-NODE-1794-length-15762-cov-27.581970_pt1 | contig 15762 bp, 18 predicted proteins | sample MGYA00242116_ERZ509024 | MGnify/ENA primary metagenome ERZ509024 (study PRJEB26280, sample SAMEA2338697) | human gut metagenome | biome: human gut; feature: human-associated habitat; material: faeces...
GGAGCGCCGCCAGCTGATGAAGGCCTACGGCGCGGAGCTGGTGCTCACCGAGGGCTCCAAGGGCATGAAGGGAGCCATTGCCAGGGCCGAGGAGCTGTCCCACGAGATTCCCGGCAGCTTTGTGCCCGGCCAGTTCGTCAACGCTGCCAACCCCAAGGCCCACTTTGAGACCACCGGGCCGGAGATCTGGCAGGATACCGACGGTCAGGTGGACTGGTTCGTGGCAGGCGTCGGCACCGGCGGCACCATCACCGGCGTGGGCCGGTATCTGAAGTCCCGGAACTCTGCCGTTCGTGTGGCGGCGGTGGAGCCCAAGAGCTCGGCGGTGCTGTCCATCGGCGTGGCCGGGGCCCACAAGATCCAGGGCATCGGCGCAGGCTTTGTGCCCCAGGTGCTGGATACCAGAATCTATGACGAGATCATTCCCGTCACCAATGAGGATGCCTTCGCCCTGGGCCGGGAGATCGGCCGTGCCGAGGGGGTACTGGTGGGGATCTCCTCCGGCGCCGCCGTGTGGGCGGCTCTGCAGATCGCCCAGCGGCCGGAGTCTGCGGGCAAGACCATCGTGGTCCTGCTGCCGGACACCGGCGACCGGTATCTGTCCACTCCCCTGTTTGCCGAATAATCCATGGTATTCCCTCTCCACGCACAAAGCCCCCGGCCCGGCCGGGGGCTTTGTGCTGTCATACCGCAGCCGGAGCGCGCATACGCTGCTGGGCGACTGGGCGGAGAAATACCCGGAGTCGGTAAAGGCCCTTCACGATGCGGGCCACGAGGTCATGAGCCACTCCAACCACCACGACCACTACAACAGCCTGACGGCGGAGGAGATCGTGGCGGATGTTAGCGCCAGCAACCAGCGCATCGCTGCCTCCACCGGGGTGATGCCCACGCTGATCCGCTGCCCCTACGGCGAGTACGACGACCATGTGATCTCCGCCATCCGCTCCATGGGCATGGAGCCTATCCAGTGGAACGTGGAGCAACCGGAAATGACTTAAAGCCGTTGTGCTGCAAGCCTCTGCGGGGTTGGCAGCAGTGTGCATCAGCCAAAAATTTGACCTGTAAACAGGGCGGTTGGCCGGTGTTTTATCCGCCCAGATACGCCTTGCGGATGGTGTCGCTCTCCAACAGTGCCGTGCCGGTACCCTCGGTGACGATACGGCCCGTTTCCAGCACATAGCCCCGGTCGGCCACCGCCAGCGCCGCCTGTGCGTTCTGCTCCACCAGCAAAATGGTGGTGCCGTCGGCGTGGAGCTGGCGGATGATGTCGAAGATCTGCTCCACCAGCAGCGGCGCAAGGCCCATGGACGGCTCGTCCAGCATCAGCAGCTTGGGGCGGCTCATCAGCGCCCGTCCCATGGCCAGCATCTGCTGCTCGCCGCCGGACAGGGTGCCGGCCCCCTGCCTGCGCCGCTCCTTTAGCCGCGGGAAGCGTTCAAACACGCACTCCATGTCGGCGCTCTTATCACCGCCGCGGCAATAGCCGCCCAAGTCCAGATTCTCCTGCACCGTCATATGCTGGAAGATGCGCCGCCCCTCCGGCACCAGCGCCATGCCGCGCCCTACCAGCTTATGGCCGGGCACATGGCGCAGCTCCTCACCCAAAAAATGGACGCTGCCCGTCCTGCTGCGCAGCAGTCCCGCCACAGTGTTCAGCGCGGTGGATTTGCCCGCGCCGTTGGCGCCGATCAGCGTCACCACCTCGCCCTGCTCCACATGAAAGGACACGTCCTTCACGGCGTGGATGCTGCCGTAATACACATTGATGTTCTCCACCTGCAGCACGCTGCTCATGACGCCGTCTCCTTTTTCTTGCCCAGATACGCCTCGATGACCGCCTCATTCCGCTGGATATCCTCCGGCGTACCCTTGGCGATGATATGGCCGAAGTTCAGCACACAAATGCCCTCGCAGATGTTCATGACCAGGTTCATGTCATGCTCAATGAGCAGCACGGCGATCTGAAACGTATCCCGTATCCTGCGGATGTTTTCCATCAGCTCCGCCGTCTCCGAGGGATTCATGCCCGCCGCCGGCTCGTCCAGCAGCAGAAGGCACGGATTGGACGCCAGCGCCCGCAATATCTCCAGCCGCCGCTGGGCGCCGTAGGGCAGTGAGCCTGCCCGCTCATCGGCGTGGCGCTCCATGTGAAAGATACTCAGCAGCTCCTCCGCCCGCTCCCGGGCGATCCGCTCCTCCCGGGCGTACCGGGGGAAGTGCAGGATGCTGCCCACCAGCCCATAGCGCACAGAGTCGCCCATGGCCACCATCAGGTTTTCCGCCACCGTCAGATCGTTGAAAAGCCGGATGTTCTGGAACGTCCGGGCGATGCCCGCCCGGTTCACCTGCGCCGTGGTCATGGCGTGGGTATCCTTGCCGTCCAGCAAAATGGCGCCCGCCGTAGGCTGATACACCTTCGTCAGCAGGTTGAACACCGTGGTCTTTCCGGCCCCGTTTGGGCCGATCAGCCCTGCGATCTCCGTGCGGCCAATGGTCAGGTTGAAGTCCTCCACCGCCTTCAGTCCGCCGAAGGTCACGCCCAGTCCCACGCACTCCAGCACCGGGGACTTGTCCGCATCCCGCTCCGGCAGCAGTGCGGAGACAGGGCGCTTCACCAGCTTTGCTTTTGTTGTCACAGCGCCGCACGCTCCTTTCTCTTTGGCGTCAAGCTCTTGCAGGCAGCGCCGAAAAACCGCTTCATGGCCGGGTTATTGGTGGCCTGCATCACCAGAATCAGCACCACGGCGTACACCAGCATCCGGTAGTCCGCCACCTCACGCAGCGCCTCCGGCAGCACCGTCAGCACGATGGCGGATACCACCGAGCCGGGCACGCTGCCCATACCGCCCAGCACCACGATGACCAGGATCTCGATGGACATATTGTAGTCAAAGGCAGCCGCCTTGATGTTGGCCAGCGAGTGTCCGTACAGCACGCCGGCGCACCCGGCGAAGAACGCCGCGATGACGAACACCGCCAGCTTGTACCGGGTAACGCTCAGCCCCACGGATTCCGCCGCGATGCGGTTATCCCGGATGGCCATGATGGCCCGGCCGTACTTGGAGCGCTTCAGGTTCAGCATCACCGCCACCGTCAGCAGCACCAGCGCCGCGCCGTAGGGCAGCAGCTCCTTGGCCCCGGCGTAGATGGCAGAGGTATTCAGACCCAGCGCCCCGCCGGTAACGCGCAGATTGGTGATGATGTTCTTGATGATCTCGCCGCAGGCCAGCGTTACGATGGCCAGATAATCGCCCCGCAGCCGCAGCGTGGGCAGCCCCACCAGCAGGCCGAACACCGCTGCCGTCAGGCCGCCTGCCAGCATGCTCACCGGAAGGCGCACCATCAGCGGCAGCGCCGTATTCGTCAGTGCGATGGCCACCAGACAGCCGGAGAACAGTCCCACGGACATGAACCCGGCGTGACCCAAGCTCAGCTCGCCCAGCAGTCCTACCACCAGATTCAGCGATACCGCCATCACGATATACACCGCCGTGGGGATCAGCATATTCGTCACCTGCCGGGTCAGGCTCCCGGTATACAGCAGTGCGGCCATGACCGCCAGCAGCATGGCCACCGCCGCCGCTGTCAGCAGGTCGCCCCGCCGGCTTTTTTTCTGTGTCAGTTGCATTTTCCTCACCTCACACCTTCTCCTGCATGGGTTTTCCCAGCAGGCCGGTAGGCTTCACCACCAGCACCACCACCAGCACGGCGAACACGATGGCGTCCGCCCACAGAGTGGAGATATACGTTTTGGACATCTGCTCGATCAGGCCCAGCAGGATACCGCCTATCATGGCGCCGGGGATAGAGCCGATGCCGCCGAATACCGCCGCCGTAAAGGCCTTGATGCCGGGCATGGCGCCGGTGGTGGGCTTGATGTACACATAGGTCATGCCATAGAACATACTGGCGAAGGCGGCCAGCGCCGAACCGATGGCAAACGTCAGCGTGATGGTCCTGTCCACATGGATACCCATCAGCGTGGCGGCCCCCTTATCCTCGGACACGGCGCGCATGGCCTTGCCCAGCTTCGTCCTGTCGATAAACAGCGTCAGGGCTGCCATCAGCGCCGCCGTCACCGCCAGCGTCAGCAGCGTGATACCGTCTATCTGCACGCTGCCCACCGTCAGCATGGGCAGCTTCAGCAGCGTGGGATAGGCCATCTGCTGTGACCCGAAGATCAGCAGCGCTGCATTTTGCAGCAAATAGCTGACGCCGATGGCGGTGATGAGTACGCTCAGCGGCGCCGCCTGCCGCAGCGGCTTATAGGCGCAGAATTCGATGACCACGCCCAGCACCGCGCATACCGCGATGCTGACGATCACCGTTACCCACGGGGACAGGCCCATCTGCGCCACCGCCACAATGCCGCTGTATGCGCCCACCATAATCACGTCGCCGTGGGCGAAGTTCAGCATTTTGGCGATACCGTAAACCATGGTGTAGCCCAGCGCGATCAGCGCGTAGATGCTCCCCAGACTCAGGCCGCTTATCAAGGTTTGTATCAGGTTCGTCATAGTTATCAGTCCTTTGCGTCGCCCCCGGCGCGTCCTCCCGGCACACGGCCGGGAGGACGGGGGCTTATGTGAGGTAGGCAGAGTGAGGCTTGATTATGCCGCGGCGTCGGTGCTCTCCTGACCGAAGAGCGTACCCACGCCATTCTTGTAGAGGATAGCGCTGGCGGCCTTGTTGGTGTTGCCGTCGGCGTTCCACGTCATGGTGCCGGTAACGCCCTCCACGGTCAGGGAGGTCATTGCAGCAGCCAGATCCGCACCGGAGGTGCTGCCTGCGGCTTCCACAGCGGCCTTGACGGTGTACACCGCGTCGTAGGCGTCGGCGGCAAACTGGTCGGGTGTGGCGCCATAGACCTCCTCATACGCCTTGACGAAGGCCTGCACCTTGGGATCGGTGGAATCCGCCGCGAAGGGGGTCATCATCAGCACATTGTCCGCGATGGTCACATCCTGACTGACCTTGCCCAGGATGCCGTCCAGGCCGTCGCCCCCGAAGAAGTACACATCCTCCGCGAACTTGCCCTTGGCCTGGGTCAGGAAGGTGGAGGCCTCCTCCGCGTAGATGGGGAGGAACACCACCTTGACGCCGGAGTTGGCCAGTGCGTTCACCTGCGTGGAAAAGTCCGTAGCCGTGGCAGCGGTAAAGGTCTGGGTCTCCTTGATGGTCACGCCGGTTTTTTCACACTCGGCCACGAATGCGTTGTACAGTCCGGCGGAATAATCGTTGTCGCTCTGATAGAGCACGCCTACCTCATCGGCCAGCGCGTTGTCCTTCAGGTAGTTCGCCGCAGCCGTACCCTGATAGGAGTCGTAGAAGCAGATGCGGAAGGCCTTGTCGTTGCCGTCGATGCACTTGTCGGCAGAGCCGGTGGTCTCCATGATGAACATATCGTCCGCCTTGGCCGCCGCCACCACGGAGGCCGTTTCACCGGACAGCACGCCGCCCAGAAATACGTTCATGCCCCAGTCCATCAGCTTGCCGTAGGCCGCCACGGCGCTCTCGGGGTCGCCCTGCGAGTCCTGCGCGCTCAGCTCCAGCTGCTTGCCGTTGACGCCGCCGGCAGCGTTGATCTCCTTGACAGCCAGCTCCGCGCCGTGCTGCACGGACAGGCCGTAGTTGGCGTAGCCGCCGGTCAGCGGTCCCACCACGCCCAGCTTGATCGTCTCCGCGTCAGCCGCGCCGCCGCTGCCGTTATCGGCCTTATTGCCGCAGGCCATCAGGCTGAATGCCATCACAACGGCCATCAACATCGCAAATACTCTCTTTTTCATGGTTTTGTTCTCCTTTTGGTTGGTTTGATAAAAGCCTCTCCGTCGCCGGAGATATACAAAAAAGCGGCTCCGCCAATGGCGGAGCCGCTTCGCTGTATCCTGTATCAGCCTATCATGCGGTTATCCGTGCCAATGGCGCATAGGGAAAAGCGGCCAGTACCAGCAGTACCAGCGCGCAAATAATAATAATGGACGCCATAATCATGGCGCCCAGCACGGACAGAATGACAGTATGAGAAGCGGCGCAGACGCAGCAGGAAGCAGCACCGGCACAGGCGGCGGTCATGGTCTTGTTCATCTTGCGGTTCATAGTCTTGGTCATCGTGGCCGCCTCCCTTCGCTTCAAAAATGATGGATGAATTTTAGCAAAATCTTCCAACGAAGTCAACCGTCGTTTCCGCCAAATCACAGTCATACCCCCAAATTTTTCACTATATACGTTATGCAAAGTGCACAAGTTCCCCTCACGCTGCTGTGCCGTTTGACCACATGCGCCATTCTTGCGGAAGGGCGTAATGCCTCCGGCATGGAGAACGGAATAGCAGCACGCAGTGCTCCAATAGGTAAAGGGCGCGTTGCCGGTCTTTCTAAGCGATTGGCTGCATATAACAAATATACCCGGGACCATTTCTGAATTTTTATGCAAAACGGGCATTTACTTTTGCTATTAAAAGTGCTAAAGTTCCAATCAACAAGTCGCTGCCCCGCAGCAGGAAGGAGTCCGGTATGGCAAAGCTGAACGCTGACAACTGCATCTCTGCGTCCCGGATGGGCTTCTACCGTGTCTATGCCGCCTTCTATTACGAGGGCTATTTTTGCTGCGCAAAAAAGGAATTTCCGGCAGTGCATAGGGCATAGACGCAACGTATTTGTTTGCAAAAAGCTCTGTTCCACCCGGAACAGGGCTTTTCATTATTTGTATCACCGAAAAAGGAGAAACACCATGAAAAAACTGTTTACACTGTTCCTTGCGCTGGTCATGATCGTCAGCATGGCAGCCTGCGGCAAGACCGATGCCCCCGACAACAGCGGCGATAACGCCGGGAAGGCCACCTACCGGGTGGGCGTGTGTCAGCTGGCCCAGCACCCGGCTTTGGACGCCGCCACCCAGGGCTTCGTGGATGCGCTGAAGGAGGAGCTGGGCGACGATGTAAACATCGAAGTGCAGAACGCCTCCGGCGAGAGCAACAACTGCTCCACCATCATCAACGGCTTTCTGTCCTCTGATGTAGACCTCATCATGGCCAATGCCACCCCGGCGCTGACCGCTGCGGCCTCCGCCACCTCCGAGGTGCCCATTCTGGGCACGGCCGTTACGGCTTACGGCGTGGCGCTGGATCTGGATGACTTTGACGGCACCGTGGGCGGCAACATCTCCGGTACCTCCGACCTTGCCGATCTGGAGAAGCAGGCCGCCATGGTGACCGAGTGGTTCCCCGACGCCAAGAAGGTGGGGCTGCTGTTCTGCTCCGCCGAGCCCAACTCACGCTACCAGATCGATGAGATCACCAAGCACCTCACCGCCAAGGGCATCACCTGCACGGAGTTTGCCTTCACCGACTCCAACGATCTGGCTGCCGTGACGGAAAAGGCCGCCGCTTCCAGCGACGTGATCTACATCCCCACGGACAACACCGCTGCCAACAACACCGAGAGCATCGCCAACATCCTGACCGCCGCCGGTGTACCCGCCGTGTGCGGTGAGGCCGGCCTGTGCGCCGGCTGCGGTGTATGCACCCTGTCCATCGACTACTAGGATCTGGGCGTGACCACCGGTAAGATGGCCGCCAAGATCCTCAAGGGCGAGGCGGATATCTCCACCATGCCCATCGAATACGCTCCCGCTGCCCCCAAGTACAACGCCGCCATGTGCGAAACGATGAACATCACTCCGCTGGAGGGCTACACCGCCATCGAGGGCTGAACGCCTGAGCTGTAACCGGGAGGGGGGCTATCCCCCTCCCCCTCATACGGATAGGCTCCGCCGTAGGAGAATGAACACCATCGCCCTTCTGCGGCAGAGCCTGACAAGGAAAAGGAAGGAAAATAACATGTTGCTCACCTCGCTTCTCAACGCGCTGCCGGGCGCCGTCACCCAAGGCCTCATCTGGGGACTGATGGCCATCGGCGTATACATCACCTACCGCATTCTGGACGTGGCCGACCTGACCGTGGACGGCTCGCTGGCGCTGGGCGGCGCGGCCTGCGTCATGCTGATTCGCGGCGGCGTAAATCCGTGGCTGGCGCTGCTCATTGCCGCCCTGTGCGGCGCGGCGGCAGGCTTTATCACCGGAACGCTCCATACTCGCTGCGGCATCCCCGCTATTCTGGCCGGTATTCTGACGCAGCTGGCGCTCTATTCCGTAAACCTGCGGATCATGGGCGGCAAGGCCAATCAGGCCGTCAGCGTGGACAAGTACGACCTGATCGTATCCCAGCGCTTTGTGCGGCAGCTGAGTCTGGAAAATCCCATGCCCCTGCTGCTGCTCGTCACCGCCCTGCTCATCGCCGCGCTGTACTGGTTCTTCGGCACGGAGATCGGCTGCGGTATCCGCGCCACCGGTGCCAATGCCCGCATGGCGCGGGCGCAGGGCATCAACACCCAGCGCAACGTGGTGGTGGGTCTTGCCCTCTCCAACGGCATCGCGGCGCTCTCCGGCGCGCTCCTGTGCCAGTATCAGGGCTCGGCGGACGTGAACATGGGCCGCGGCGCCATCGTCATCGGACTGGCCGCCGTCATCATCGGCGAGAGCCTGTTGGGCAAGGTGTTCCGCAACTTCGGTCTTCGTATGCTGTCGGTGTCGCTGGGCGCTATTGTCTATTACCTTGTTTTGCAGGTGGTCTTGCAGCTGGGCCTGAACACCAATGATCTGAAGCTCCTGTCCGCCGCAATCGTGGCCGTATTTCTGGCCATCCCCCACCTTAAAGGAAAACTCACCCACAAAGGAGGCACCGTCCATGCTTGAGCTAAAACATATTTCCAAAACCTTCTTCCCCGGCACAGTCAACGCCAAAACAGCGCTGGACGACCTGTCGCTGACCCTCCATGACGGCGATTTCGTCACCGTCATCGGCGGCAACGGCGCGGGAAAATCCACCATGCTCAACGCTGTGGCAGGCACGTTCACCGTGGACAGCGGCTCCATCCTGCTGGACGGTGAGGATATCACCCGCAAGCCGGAGCACCGCCGTGCCGCCGATCTGGGCCGGGTATTCCAAGACCCCATGATGGGCACCGCCGGTGATATGTGGATCGAGGAAAATCTGGCGCTGGCCGCCCGCCGCGGCAGCCGCCGCACCTTCAAATGGGGCATCTCTCACGCCGAGCGGGAGCAATACCGCGCCCTGCTGGCCCCACTGGGTCTGGGGCTGGAGGATCGACTGACCACCAAGGTAGGGCTGCTCTCCGGCGGTCAGCGGCAGGCGCTGACGCTGCTGATGGCCTCCCTGAAGAAGCCCAAGCTCCTGTTGCTGGACGAGCACACCGCCGCCCTCGACCCCAAGACCGCCGCCAAGGTGCTGGAGCTCTCTGACCGCATCGTGGCCGAAAACGGCCTGACCACCATGATGGTGACCCACAATATGAAGGACGCCATTGCCCACGGCAACCGCCTCATTATGATGGATGCCGGCCGTGTGGTGCTGGACATTGCCGGCCGGGAAAAGCAGAGGCTCACCGTATCCGATCTGCTGGCGCTCTTTTCCGAGGCCGGCGGCACCGACGCAGCAGACGATAAGCTGCTGCTGGCATAAGCTTTCCGACAAGCGTTGCAAAATAGCATGCCCCCGGCCCGGCCGGGGGCTTTGTGCTGTCATACCGCAGCCGGAGCGCGCATACGCTGTAGCAAACTCAGTAAAGGACGGGATGGCCATGGGCAAGGGAAAGGTGCGGGTATTTCTGCTGCGGCGGCGGGCGGTGGCGGCACTGGGGGCGCTGGTGCTGGCAGGGGCCATATTTTATGTGGTCAGCTGCCCTCCCAGCATCATGGCTTCCTCCGCTCAGCGGCAGCTGCCCATCTACTGCGTGGAACGGGAGCAGAAAATGTGCTCCGTCAGCTTCGACGCCGCCTGGGGCAACGAGGACACCCAGAGCCTTATCGACATTCTGGCCCGGTACAACGTGAAGGCCACGTTTTTCTGCGTGGGCGACTGGGCGGAGAAATACCCGGAGTCGGTAAAGGCCCTTCACGATGCGGGCCACGAGGTCATGAGCCACTCCAACCACCACGACCACTACAACAGCCTGACGGCGGAGGAGATCGTGGCGGATGTTAGCGCCAGCAACCAGCGCATCGCTGCCTCCACCGGGGTGATGCCCACGCTGATCCGCTGCCCCTACGGCGAGTACGACGACCATGTGATCTCCGCCATCCGCTCCATGGGCATGGAGCCTATCCAGTGGAACGTGGACAGTCTGGATTGGAAGGACTATGACGCCGGGACCATCTGCAAACGGGTCCGCGATAAGCTGTGCCCCGGGTCCATCGTGCTGTTCCACAACGCCGCCCTCCACACGCCGGAGGCCCTGCCGTCGGTGCTGGAGCACATGATCCGGGAGGGCTACACCGTGGTGCCCATCGGGCAGCTGATCTATACGGAAAACTATACCATCGACCACACGGGCCGCCAGTTCCCGGCGGAGGGGAAGTGAGCGCACCGGCGGGGAAATACAGGAGGGAAAGAACTTTTTTTGACAGACTGTGACGTCACGAACCGCAATGGGTTCGTGACGTTTTTTGCGGCGGGAACGCCCGCCCGGACAAAAAAATCGCCCCGCAGCAGCGCTGCGGGGCGAGAGGATACGGGGATTCAGTTGACGATGACGAAGCAGCTGACGCTCTGGTCGCCCACGGTAGCCTTCAGAACGGTTTTGCCCTTGGCCACCCCGGTGACCAGACCGTCGGCGGTGACGGTGGCGATCTTGGGGTCCTCGATGGTCCAGGTGATGGTCTGCTCGGTGCCGTCTACGCGCATCTGGACGGCGGCGCCCACGCTGGTGGAGAACTCAGAGATGGTCTCTCCCTTGGCCTGATAAATGGAGCGCAGGCCCAGCTCCTCCTTGGGCGGCTCCGGCGGCAGGGGGGTGGCTACCTGGACGGTGCAGGCGGCAGACTGGGAGCCGTCGGCGGTGGTGACGGTGATGGTGGCCGTGCCGGGAACGCCGGCGGTGACGGTGCCGCTGTCGTCCACCGTGGCCACGTTGGGATCGCTGCTGGTCCAGAGGACATTCTCCGCGCCGGTGACAGTGAGGGTGGCCGTCTCCCCCTGGTTCATGTTCAGGGTGGTCTGGTCCAGGGTCAGGGGCTCGGTGGGTGTGGGCGTGGGCTCCTCCACCGTGGGCTTGTCTGCGGGCTTATTGGCGCTGCCCTTGCCGCCGAACAGCAGCACACCCACCAGCACCGCCGCCAATACCACCACCAGCACCATGGCGGGGCCCAGGATGCTGGGAGCCCGGCGGTGCTTGGTGACCTTGCGGTGGGGGGCGGCGGACCGGCCCTTCAGGGCCTCGTCCTCCTGGCAGAAGGGGCAGGTTTTATAGCTGTCGGAGTACATCTCTCCGCACTTGGGGCACTTGATGAGCTTCATACAATATATCCTCCGTTGGAAAACGCCGAAGGGCGGCGAAAGTTGTTCTCTATTATCATACTCATTTTCAAAGGTGCCGTCAACTGAAATCCTTGGAAATTCATGCTTTTTTTACATGTTCCCTTGCAATCCGACGGGAAGTTCCCTATAATACAAACAGAAATTATTCCGGAATCGTCTTATGCGGGAGGCAGCGATATGAACACCATCTTCATCGGCATCGCCGGAGGTACCGGCAGCGGCAAGACCACCCTCACCGAGCATCTGGTGTCCCGGTTCGGCGACGACATCGCCGTGGTGCACCACGACAACTACTACAAGCGGCAGGACTGCTCTTTTGAGGAGCGCTGCAAGCAGAATTACGACCATCCCGACGCCTTCGACACGGATCTGATGATCCGGGACCTGAAAAAGCTGAAGGCGGGAGAGACGATCTACTGCCCTGTGTATGATTACGCCATCCACAACCGCACCGACGAGACGGTGGAGATCAAGCCCGCCAAGGTGGTCATCGTGGAGGGCATCCTGATCTTCCAGAGCAAGGAGCTGCGGGACCTGCTGGACATCAAGATCTTCGTGGAGACCGACGCCGATGTGCGCATTCTGCGCCGGGCCCTGCGGGACGTGGAGGAGCGGGGCCGCTCCATGCAGTCGGTGGTGACCCAGTATCTGACCACGGTGAAGCCCATGCACGAGCAGTTCGTGGAGCCCACCCGCAAGTATGCGGATATCGTGGTGCTGGAGGGCGGCCACAACCTGGTGGCCCTGGACCTGATCATGCAGCGCATCGCCAACCATATCGCGGAGAAGTGATGTGAAAAAATATGCCTTTTGGCTCCGTATGGCCGGGGCGCTTCTGTGCATACTGCTGGAGCTGTATTTCCTGGCCCCGGCAGCTATGGGCATCTGGCATGTGGGCATGCTGTACCCCATGGTGCCCCTGACCCTGCTGTCCGTATGGCTGTCGTGCCCCCGGCTCTTTGACCGGCTTCCCCGGTGGCTGTGCCGCGCCGGGGCGGCCGTGGTGGGCGCGGGAGCGGCGGTGGTCCTGGCGGTGATGGTGCTGATGGGCATCCAGGCCGGGCACCGGCCCACGGAGGGGGACTGCACCGTCATCGTCCTGGGGTGCCAGGTGTCCCGGGACGGGAGCCCCACGGTGATGCTGGACGACCGCATCGACGCGGCGTACCGCTATCTCGCGGAGCACCCGGAGAGCCGGTGCGTAGCCTCCGGCGGACAGAACGACAACGAACCCATTTCCGAGGCATCCTGCATCCGCAACACTCTGGTGGCCCGGGGCATTCACCCGGACCGCATTTACCTGGAGGACCGGTCCCGGTCCACGGAGGAGAACCTGACGTTTTCGGCGGAGCTCATCCGGAAGGAGGGCCTGCCCGCCCGGGTAGCCATCGCATCGGACAACTTTCACCAGCTGCGGGCTGCCGTGTGGGCCAGGCGGGGCGGATTGGATCCCTGGTCCATCGGCTGCGTCACCTGGTGGCCCCTGTCCCCCGGCTACTGGGCCCGGGAGGCTGCGGCCGTAACCGTGCTGGGCATCCGCACCGCGGTGGGATAAAGACGGCCGCGGCGCTTTTGGCGGGGCGATCTGAAAACTGGCAATCTGCAAAAAGGGAGACGGGCCGCAGCCCGTCTCCCTTTTTGCCGTTTGTTATCCAATGTACGAGTTTTCCACCTTCACCACGGCGAAGTAGCGCCCGTCATCCATGGACCGGACCAGGGTGCGTATTTTGTCCGCCGCCTGGGCGGCGGTGAGCTTTTCGTCAAAGGGCACCACCGCGTCGAACACCAGATTGGTGTGGGTAGGGCCGGCCACCACCCGGAAATCGTGGATGGTGATGGCGGGGTCCACCTGCTTCACCAGCTCCGCCACGCGGCTGCGGAGGGGACCGGTAAGGCCGTCGTCGGTGACCACCGGGTCCATGTGGATCACGGCCTGGCAGTTCAGCTGCCGGGACAGGTCCATTTCGATGTTGTCCACGATGTCGTGAAGCTCCAGCAGATCGCCGTGGGCCGGGACCTCCGCGTGGAGAGACACCATTACCCGGCCGGGGCCGTAATCGTGGACCACCAGGTCATGGAGACCCAGAATGGCCGGATGGGACAGGACGATGGATTCTATGCGGTCCACAAACTCCTTTTCCGGCGGCTGGCCCAGCAGGGGACTGATGGTCTCCCGGGCGGATTTGACGCCGGAGAACAGGATGAAGCCCGCCACCACCAGGCCCACCCAGCCGTCGATGTCCAGACTGGTCCACCGGGCGATGCACATGGCCAGCAGCACCGCAGCGGTGGCTGCCGTGTCCGACAGACTGTCGGCAGCGGTGGCCTCCATGGCGGCGGAGTGGATCCTCTTGCCAACGCGGCGGTTATACAGGCACATATACAGCTTTACGCAGATGGACGCCGCCAGGATCACCAGGGCGGCCACGCTGAAATCCACCGCCGACGGATGGAGGATCTTCTCCACCGACGTTTTGGCCAGCTCCACGCCCATCAGAAGAATGAGGCCCGCCACGATGAGACCGGAGACGTATTCCAGCCGCCCGTGGCCGAAGGGATGATGGGGATCTGGCTTTTTTCCGGCCAGGCGGAAGCCCAGCAGCGTCACCACCGAGGAACCGGCGTCGGACAGGTTGTTGAAGGCGTCGGCGGTGATGGCCACGGACCCGCTGACCGCGCCGGCAAACAGCTTCCCGGCAAACAGCAGCAGGTTCAGGCCGATGCCCACCAGGCCGCACAGCTGGCCGTAGGCCCGGCGGACCCGGGGGTCCGTGACGTTGTCCCGGTCCCGGATGAACCACCTGGAGAGAAGTCCGATCATATTACGCCCTCCCCGGAATGGTCAGGGACATCTGGCAGCAGAGCCGGTCCAGGTCCTCGTCGGTGGCGGCGGGGAGACGCAGCTTGCCGCCGCAGTCCCGGCAGCACAGATCCACGGAGTCCCGGTGGACCTGGATGCCATAGCGGGTGCTGCCGCAGCGGCAGCGGATGCCGCCCCGGGCCGCAATGTCCTTCAGCTCCGACAGCACCTCGTACATGATGATGTTGTCGGTGAAGGCCTCCGGGTCCTGGGCCTTCTCCTTGGCCGCCCGGACGGCCAGCTGCTCCATCTGGGCGGACACCTGCTCCTCCTGGCCGATATAGCAGCAGATCTGCCTGGTTTTGGGGCAGGCCAGACCGATGCCCCGGCCATGGAGCACCGCCTCGGCGCTGCACTCGGCCTGGTGGGTCTCGCCGCACAGGCCGCAGGGCACCCACATGCGGAATTTGGAGCCGTCGGTCTCGATGAGCATGTCGGACTCGCCGCAGGGGCACTCAATGTGGGCGGCGGCCGCCGCCAGGGAAAAGGCGCTGCGCCGGGCCATAACGGCCTTGCCGCACTTGGGACAGATATAGCCGAAGCTCCTGGTTTCTTCCATGATGCATTCCTCGCTTGATGATAGTCGGTTTGTGGAAAAAGGCTGTTGATGGGAGTCAGGTTCGGGCGGGGCAGAGCCCACGCCCCTACGGACCCTCTCAGTCGGCTACGCCGACAGCTCTCCCAAAGGGAGAGCCAAGTAGGGCCCGCTGCCCTCAGCGGGCCGCCGGGCCCCGGCGCAATGACAGGCTTCTCCACAAGCTGTTTGTGATCGTCCCATCAGTGTACCACACCCCCGGTTTTCCGTCAATAAAAAGCCTTGACAGGAGAGGTTGAATCTGTTAAACTTACCGTAAGGTTTAACGGATTCAACCCGAAAGGAGGCGCGTGCCATGAGCGTACCCCAGATATTCGAGAGCGAGTACCGGTTCTGCCTGATCCTGTGGGAGCACGAGCCGGTGAACAGCACCCAGCTGGTGCATCTGTGCCAGGAGCAGCTGGGCTGGTCCAAGGCCACCACCTATACCGTGATCCGGCGGCTGAGCCAGCGGGGCGTGGTGAAAAATGAAAACGCCGTGGTGACCAGTCTGGTCACGAAGGAGCAGGTGCAGCAGAGCCAGATCGACCAGCTGGTGGACAAGACCTTTGAGGGCTCCCTGCCCGCCTTTGTGGCGGCCTTTGCCCGGGGGCGGCGGCTTTCAGAAAAGGAGGTCCGGCAGCTGCAGCAGCTTATTGACAACAGCGGAAAGGAGAACTGACCATGGAACAGCTTTTTCTGACCATTCTGAACCGGGCGGTTACCGCCGGGTGGCTGGTGATGCTGGTGATGGTGCTGCGGGTGGTGCTGAAAAAAGCGCCCCGGGCGGCGCACTATGGCCTGTGGGCCATTGTGGCGGTGCGGCTGCTGTGGCCGGGGGACCTGCTGCCCCGGGCCGGCGTCAGCCTGGTGCCCACCACGGAGCCTATCTCCGGAGACGTGCTGACGGCGGCGGGAACAGCGGTATCCGG
>ENA-ORNQ01001798-ORNQ01001798.1-human-gut-metagenome-genome-assembly--contig:-NODE-1798-length-15724-cov-7.437424_pt1 | contig 15724 bp, 8 predicted proteins | sample MGYA00242116_ERZ509024 | MGnify/ENA primary metagenome ERZ509024 (study PRJEB26280, sample SAMEA2338697) | human gut metagenome | biome: human gut; feature: human-associated habitat; material: faeces...
GGCAGCCCGTAACGGGATGACGTTAATCGAACCAACCGGCGGAATCGATCTCGATAACTTTGGCATTATTTTGCAAAGCTGTCTGGAAGCAGGCGTACCTCGCGTGATGCCCCATGTTTACAGCTCGATAATCGACCCGCAAACCGGCAATACCCGGCCAGAAGATATCCGCAGATTAATGGATATCGTGAAAGCCGTGGTCTGAATAAAAAACACCAGGCCGTAGCCCGGGCAGGCAGGCCATCACCAACGAAGAATGTCCCGGAGGCGGCGCTGGCGCGCCATGTCCGGGCTACCAGCCCTCAGACGACGGTGAACCTGTAGCCCGGCTAAACGTAGCGCGAGCCGGGAGATTTCGCGAAATTTAAACCTGCCCGACGTACAAATAAATGGCCAGGAAGTGGCACACGCTGCCGCCCAGGACAAAACCGTGCCAGATAGCGTGGTTGTACGGAATACGTTTGCAGACGTAGAATATAACCCCCAGCGAATAGACCACGCCACCCACGGCAAGCAGCGTCACGCCGCCCACCGCCAGCTTAATCGCCAGCTGATAAACGACGATCAGCGACAGCCAGCCCATCGTCAGATAGGTCACCACTGAGAGGACCTTAAAGCGGTGCGCAATGGTGAGCTTAAACAAGATCCCCAGCAGCGCCAGGCTCCAGATGACGATCATCAGCCCGCGCGATAGCGGCGAATTTAGCCCCACCAGCAGAAACGGCGTGTAGGTCCCGGCAATCAGCAAATAGATGGCGCAGTGGTCGAATTTTTTCAGCCACAGCTTAGCCCGCTGATGCGGAATCGCGTGATAGAGGGTCGAGGCGAGGAACAGCAAAATCATGCTGCCGCCGTACAGGCTATAGCTGGTAATCGCCGTTGCGCTGGCGTTGCTGTCGACCGCCTGCACATCCTCTAACGAATTAACCGTCAGGAACAAAGAACTGGAAATTCGCTGGGAGCAGACTACGGAAGGATGGAAAATTTCACGGATTACCGACCGCCAAGGCCGTTGCTGGGGACTGCCCGACGGGGCGTATACGATACTCTTCAGCAACGAAAAGCCCTCGACGGAGCCGGAAACGATTACCAACCGCAGCGGCGACACCATGGACTTCGACATTGCACGGTTCCATTACATTGCCAAGGATTTCAACAAGGCGACCTCCTCCGTGCCGATGAACCGTGCGGGCGAAGCACTGCGCTTTTACCCCGAAAAAGGCTGGAAGAAGGGACGCACCGTCTGCTTCGAAGCCCGAAACGAACTGGGACACCTGCGCACGACATGGAGTCCCGACCCGGATTATCCGGCGGACATACGCGTCGAAAGCGTATTCTATCCAACGCGCAAGGGATACTATTCGGTGAGCACGCCCACACTGGCCATACTTCCCGAAGAGCGGCTCGGCTGGAGCGTTGTTCCGGGTTTCTTCCAAGGCGACTACATCCAGCCCGTATTCCACCTCGCCTACATGTACGGACAGGGACTGCCCCACCTGCCGGTCATATGCAACGACAATACGGTCACCACGATGATCACGTCCATGACCGAAAAAGCGGGCAATACACTGGCGCTGATCCCCGACAGCGGCTACTCCCGCTCCGAATACAGCGGCGGCAAGCGCACGCACGGCATCTCGTGGCGGTGCGGCCTTTCGCACATGAACCGGCAGGGAGAACTCTCCCCGACGCTCTACTATCCGGTGCTCGGACAGGAGGGGTCCGAAAAGCAGGCGGGAGACTCCGTCCGGTTCGGATTCCGCGTCAGCATGACGGACAAGGGGTGGTACGAAGCGCACAAACACGCCGTTTACGACATTTACGGTCTGGGCAACTCCCTCGCGCTCAAACATACGACCCTTCCGCTCTACAAGCGCATGGAAGCGATCTGGGACTACATTCTCGACGACTCGCTCTCCTTCTGGCGGACCGCCGACTACAAGGGGCTGACCATCGGAGCGCAGGACTATCTGGGCGGAGTCGTCGAAGCCGACCGCGACGCCATGAAGAATTCCGACATCGGCGCATCGTGGATGCTCGCCTCGATGACCGGCGATCCGCGGCTTACCGAGGAGCGGCTTCCCTACATGCGCAACTTCAAACTGATGCAGCAGGCCCCAGCCGGCGATCCCAACCACGGCGCGGCCATGGGACAGTATTACCTGTGGAAAAAGCAAAAATTCGTCGAAGAGTGGGGCGACCATATCGAACCGATCGGCATCACGTACTATACGCTCATGGACTTGGGCAACATCCTGCTCTTCGAACGGAACGACTCGCTGCTGCGCAGCAGTTTCCGGGCCGGAGCCGAACGGCTGCTGTCGTTGCAGCAGGCCGACGGCGGTTTTGCCGTGGCCTACGGCAAACACGACGGGGAACCGCTGTTCACCGACCTGAAAGACCTCCGGCCCACGTTTTACGGCTTCGTCGTCGCCTATAAGCTGCTCGGCGAACACAAATACCTCGACGCCGCGGTGCGGGGCGCCGACTGGTTCGTCCGCAATGCCGTGGACAAAGGAGCCTTCACCGGGGTCTGCGGCGACGCGCGCTTCATCAACGACTTCGCCACGGGACAGGCCGTGCAGGCCCTGCTCGACATGCACGGCCTGACCGGAGAGGCCCGATACCGCGACGCCGCGCTCCGCACGGCCCGGATGTACGCCACGTCGATCTACACGCATCCGACGCCGGGCGACCGAGAAATCGAGTACAAAGGGCGGAAGATGCAGGAGTGGCAGATCAGTCAGGTCGGTCTCTGCTTCGAGCACGGCGGCTGCGCCGGGTCGGCGGTCAAGAGCGGCCCGATCCTGCTCACCAGCCACTGCGGCATGTTCGTAAGGCTGTACGAAGAGACCGCAGACCGGCTCTTCCTCGACCTCGCACGGGCCGCGGCTACGGCGCGCGAAGCGCACCTCGCACCGGACACGCACATGGCGACCTATTACTGGAGCCAGTTCGACCGGGGTCCCGGTCCCTTCCCGCATCATGCGTGGTGGCAGCTGGGGTGGATCGCCGATTACGTCTTCGCCGAAGCCGAAATGCGGAGCGGTCGCCGAATCTCGTTCCCCCGCGGTTTCATGACCCCGAAAGTCGGTCCGCAGCGCATCTTCGGCTTCGAACCGGGAACCGTATACGGCGAGCAGGCGAATCCAATCATGGTCAAAGGGCTGTTCGACGCCGACAACACCGACATCGAAATTCTGTCGGCCCTGACGACGGACCGGAACAGGCTCTGCCTGATCCTGATGAACAGCACGCCCCGGAAGCTGCATGCGACGCTGACGGTGCATCCCGCGGCCATTCCCGGCAGGCGCATCGACACCGCTTCGGCCGCCGATCCCGCAACCGGACGCAAAATCACGCCCGGCGACGACGGAGCGTTCGGCATCACCCTGCCGGGCTACGGAATACAAACCCTGAAACTCGACCTCGAACCATGACAAGAGCCGGCCGCATACTGCTGATCATACTGGCCGCGGCGGGAGCGTGCCGCCCGGCGCAGGCGCAGGAATTCAGGGTGAAACCCGACCATACGGTCGTGTTCGGCGGGCAGCACCTCCTGCCCGACTACCTGCCGGAATTCACGGTCCTCTTTTCGGCTGCGGACCCGCAGCTGAGAATGCGTCCGGCGGGCATCCCCGACGTTCAGTACAACGTGGCTACATGGCTCAGCGACCGCCCGGAACTGAACCGTACGGACCGCAGGGCCGATCAGTCGGGTGACGGCTTCGACGATGAAATCCTCGAAGGCTCCGTCGAATCGCGGACAGCCGACCTCTTCAACGCAGGGCGCATCATCGTCGTCCGCCCCGTCTCCCACCGTGCGGAAGGAACGGACAAGGTCACTTTCGGCTACCCCGAAAACGACCTTTTCAGCATCGCGGCGGAGCTGACGGCCGACACCGCGACGGGCCGGCCCCTGCTCACCTACCGCCTCACGGCGAAGACCGGGGGCTGGTATTCGGTCGGATTCACCGGTTTTGCGGGGAGAGCCCCGAAACGAACCGACGAAATCTGGCAGCCGCTGATCTGGCAGGAGAAACGGTTCCCCGACAAAAGTTACCTCACGCTCGCGTTCCGGTGTCCCGTCCCTTCGGCGTTCGTCACCTACCGCAACGCGACATACGGCATTCTGGCCCACCCCGCCGAATTCCCGTTCGATCCGCTGCCGACGGCCGCCAACAGCCGTTTCGGCGTCGCCGTGCGCGACCGGCAGGGATTGGCCTCGCCGATGCTGTTCGCCCCGGTTCCGGGCGGCATCGGTTCCGAAACGGCTCCGGGCGGGGAACTCGTCTTTTCCGCCCTGCTCTGCGGAGAGCGGGGCGACACCACGGATGCGCTCCAAAATGTCGCAGAGCGTCTGTTCGGCTTCACAGCCAACCGGAACAATGCGCTCGGTTCGCTCAACGGGACGATCGAAAACATGATCTCCTACGTACTCGGTCCCTACAGCCGTTTTCTGGACAAGGAAAAGGGCTGCACCTATGCGACGGACGTTCCGGGCGCGGTGAAAAACGTTTCGAGTCTCAATCCGCTGGAAATCGCCGTCCTGAACGACAACCGAACGATGCTTCTCGAAAGGGCGCTTCCGGTATACGAATACGTGCTTTCGCGCGAGAAGCTGCTCTTCTGCGCCGATTCGACGCAGGACATCCAGTACCCTTCGCGGCGCATGAACGGCCCCTGCTGCCCGGTCTCGGAACTGACGGCGCTCAACAGCATCCTCAAGGACAATGCGCCTTACCTGCTCTCCTTCGCCGGAAAAGAGTACCACTCCACGCGCGTCCGCAATCTGGACGTCGTCGAGCAGGGCGGCACATGGAGAAACGCCATGCACCTTTACCGGGCCACCGGAGAGCCCGGATACCTGAAAAAAGCCGTCGCGGGGGCCGACCTTTACATCCGTCGGCGCATCGACACGCCGGCTGCCGCGGGGCGAAACTCTACACGCAGTACGTCTGGTACTCCCCCGCCGTCCCGGACCGGGATATTTTGGTCAATCCCGACGGGAAAGCCCCGCACTACCAATACCTCAAGTCGAAAGGACATGCGCAGATGGACGCTCCCGCCGAACGGGTCCCGGCATGGCGGCTTTCGGAAATCGGACTCACCCCGGAATCTTCCGGCACGAGCACCGGACACCGGGGTATCTTCATGGCCAACTACGCTGCGTGGATGCTGCGGCTGGCGCATTACACGGGCGACGGGTTTCTGGCACGCACGGCGGACCACGCCGTCATAGGCCGCTACCGCAATTTTCCGGGCTACCACATCAACACGGCCCGCACGACCGTATACGAAAAGGCGGACTATCCGCTCCGGGGCCACATGGAACTGGGCGCCAACTCCTTCCACTACAACCACATCATGCCGCACATATCGCTGCTTTACGATTTTCTCGTCACGCAGGCCCTCTTCCGGAGCGGCGGGAAGGTGGATTTTCCGGGTGAATTCATCGAAGGATACGCCTACCTGCAAAGCAAGTTCTACGGTCACCTCCCCGGCACAATCTACGGCCGCGAAGCCCGGTTGTGGATGCCGACGGGGCTGGCGACGCCGGCCGACCGGCAGCTCAACTACATTTCGGCCGTCGACGACGACGCGCTGTATATCGTTTTCATGAACCAGTCTGCTGAAACCGTCGAAACGGACGTCGCGCTGGACTACGCCCTGAGCGGACATTCCGACGGAGGGCACTACAGGACGCAGGTCATAGGCGGCAGCGGCGCATCGGGCCAGCTCGCCGACGGACGTTTCACGGTCCGCGTCGCCGGAAACGGAATCGCCGCGGTCAGGATCGAAACCCCGACCCCGGTCCGGCCGCAGCTCGCCGCACTCTTCACCGCAGAGACGCGCTGGCAAACCCCTTACGCCGCAACGCAGGACGACGCCGTACGCTGCATGCGGGTCGGTTTCGGCCGGGCCGCAAACAACGTATTCGTCTATCTCACCCAAGACGACACGCAGTTGCGGAAAGTCTGGTTCACCGTAGACGGACGAACGACCGAAGACACCGACTATCCGTTCGAACATACGGCACCCATCGACGGGGAGCGGACGGAAATAACGGTAAAAGCCCTCACCCGGCAGGGCCGAATCATCGAATGGGAAACTCTGGAACTTAAAAAATAACGCAACGTGAGAACAACAGCATTTTTCGCCTTCATGGCCCTTCTGTCCGCAGGCTGCGGCGGCACCGCACAAAAAAGCCCTTCGGGCAACATCCGGGCAGAGGTATTCGCCGGCAAGGAGGGGTTGTACTACACCGTAACCCACGACGGCCGCACGGTCATCGACACCTCGGCCTTGGGCATAACCATCGACGACACGGAGCTGTTCCGCGATGCGGCCCTGCGCCCGGCAGGCACACGGAAAATCGACGAGACCTACTCCGTCACGGGACGCAAAGCCGTATCGGAGGGGCGGTGCAACGAATACCTCTTCGACGTGACGCACCGTCCTTCGGGCTATAAATACCGGCTCCAGACGCGTCTCTACGACGACGGCTTCGCCTACCGGTTCGTCCTGCCGGGAGACGGCACGCGGACCGTCAACGGGGAAGCGGCCCAATGGCGGCCGCCCCACCAGAGCAGGGTCTGGTTCGCCGAGCGGAATTCCGGGTGGAAACTGCTCACCTATGCCGGAGAGTGGATATCCACGACGGCCGACAGCCTGCACATCGTCTCCCGACAGGGACCGGTGCAGACCATGCCGCTGCTCTACCGCCCCCCCGACGAATACGTGATGATAGCCGAAGCCGCGCTGTACGACTACAGCGGCATGCGTTTGCGCGCGGAACCCGGAGCCAGCCTGCGGGCCGACTTCACCGAACAGGAGGGATTCGAGCTGTCAGGCGACATCGTCACCCCGTGGCGCGTCACGATCATCGCCCGCGACCTCGACGCACTGGTAAATACCGACATCATCACCAGTCTCAACCCGGCTCCCGACCCGGAACTGTTCGCCGACACGTCGTGGATCGTCCCCGGACGCTCGCTGTGGAGCTGGTGGAGCGGCATCGACGGCGGCTTCATGACCCTCGAAGGCGAAAAGCGGGTGATCGACACCGCATCGTCACTGGGCATCGAATACAGCACCATCGACGACGGTTGGGAAGAACGTCCCGACAAATGGAAATTCCTGCACGAGCTGGCCGGATACGCCCAATCCCGCGGCGTGGGGCTGTTCGTATGGCGCCATTGGGAGAAGCTCAACGATCCGGCGGACGACTACCGCCAGATGCGCGGCTTTCTGGACTCGGTCGCGGCGGTCGGCATAAAGGGCGTCAAGGTGGACTTCATGAACGGCGAAGGCATACGCCAGATCGACTTCAACACCCACCTGCTCAAAAACGCGGCGCGGCGCAGGCTGCTGGTCAATCTCCACGGCTGCCAGAAGCCGACGGGCGAAATCCGCACCTACCCCAACGAAATCACCCGCGAGGGCGTGCGTGGCATCGAACTCAACCGCATCACGGCCAACTACGAAAAGCGGATGCGGGACGAAAGCCGCACCCCCGATCCGGACCGCTACGTCCCCGGCGACGAAAACCAGAACATTCCGGCCAGCCACAATGCGGCCCTGCCCTTCACGCGCGGCGTACTGGGCGCCGCGGACTACACTCCGGTCGCATTCACCATGCCCGGCGGCACGACGGCCGCCCACCAGCTGGCGTTCGCGCTGCTGCTCGACTCGCCGCTGCTGACGATCGCCGAAAATCCGTTCGTCCTCTCCGGCGACAAGCGTTACCGCCCTGCCCTCGACATCATCCGCCGTCTGCCGACGGTATGGGACGAAACAGTCGTATTACCGCAAAGCGAGATCGGACGGCTGGCCGTCATCGCCCGCCGCAAGGGCGGCACGTGGTACATAGCCGGTGTGAACACCGCTCCCGCAGAGGTGACGATTCCCGCCGGATTGATCCCCGCGACGGCCCGAAAGGCGCAGATCGCCCGCGACGCGGCGGACGGTTCGCTGCAGACGACCGAGGTCGCACTGCCGGCGCCGGAACCCCTCAGCGTGCAGTTGCCGGAGAATGGGGGATTTATCGCCGTGCTCGAATAATCTTCCGGAAAGCGGGAATCTTTTATTTTTTGTAAACTGTAAAAAAAAATACTATTTTGCGTGAAAAAGCTGGAAATGATAAAACATGCCACGATAAAGGATCTCGCCCAAGCTCTGGGCATATCCAAATCCACTGTTTCACGCGCTTTGGCCGATCACTCCGACGTCAAGCCGGAGACCAAACGGCTGGTGCTCGAAATGGCCGAAAAGATGAACTACCGGCCTAATCCGTACGCCCAGAACCTGATACGCAGACGCTCGAAGGTCATCGGCGTCGTCGTACCCGAATTCGTCAATTCGTTTTTCCCGCGCATCATCATCCAGATACAGAAGGTCTTCGAGAAGGAGGGATTCAACGTCCTGATCACCCAGTCGGGCGAATCCGCAGAGATCGAGCTCAAGAATCTGCATCTGCTGGAAAACAGCATGGTGGAGGGCATCATCCTTTCCGTCACCGAAAAGGGCCGCAACGACGAATATTACCGGCGACTGATCGACAACGGAATCCCGATCGTCTTCTTCAACCGTCCGAGCAACGAGGTCGAAGCCAGCAAAGTTGTCATCGACGATTTCCGGATGGCGTTCTTCGCCGTGGAGCACGTTCTCTACGCCAACGGAACAAAGCGCACCCGGCCGCTGCACCTGATGGGACCGAAAGGGATTTTCAATTCGGCCACCCGCCACCAAGGTTACAAGGAGGCGCTCAGCAAACACGGCATCGACCCCGCGCCCGATACCTTCGTCCAATGCAGGGACATCTCCCGCGAATGCGGCTTCGAAACCATGAACGCGATACTCGACGGCGACCGCATTCCCGACGCGGTGTTCTGTTTCAACGACCAGCTCGCAATCGGGGCGCTCAAGGCGATCAAAAAACGGGGTTACCGCATTCCGGAACAGATCGCCGTGATGGGCTTCTCGGAGTCGCAGTCGGCCCTGCTGACCGAACCGCAGCTGAGTTCCGTGGCCCAGCCCCTCGACCTGATCGGCGAAACGGCGGCTAACCTGCTGCTGGAAAAGATCAAGAATCCCGACGCTCCGGACCGCACGGTGGTACTCGATGCACGGATCAACATCCGCGAATCCACCGACGTAAGGCCGCAGCAATAGCGGCACGCACATTCGGCGAAGCGGGAGAAGCATCCCCAGAATAGCAGAATCAGCCTCAATTCCGTCCTGAAAAAGTTTTTTCAGGGCGGTTTTCTTCCTTTTTGGGACTTTTTCGGGAACGCTCCCGGCCAATCAAACCGTTCCCGAAACCGTTCCCGCTAATTTATTTCACGACACGGGGGCCAAAAAATATTCATCCTGATAATTTTGCTTACAGGATCAGGCGATTTATCCGCCGCATGCAACCAACAAACAAACCCTAAAATATGAAAAAACTTCTTTACGCTTTTCTGATCGCCGCCGTCGCTGCCGTCCACTCCGGCTGCAAAGACGACGAGGAGACATTCGTCCATGTCGAGAAAGTAAGCATCGACGTTCGGGAACTGCACCTCAACCCCGGCAAGACGTACCAGCTTTCGGTCACGATCGAACCGGCGGACGCCACCAACCGGAGAATCGCTTGGTACAGCTCCAATACCAACGTGGCCACCGTCGACAAGAGCGGTCTGGTCACGGCGCTGGCTTTCGGCGAAGTGACGCTCACGGCCGAAGCCAACGACATGCACGTCAACGACGCGATCCGTCTCACGATCGACGACGTGGACAACAGCATTCCCATCGAAAGCCTGACGCTCGACGCCACGTCCAAGACATTCGACTTCGCGGCCGATCCGGGTGTCGGAGCCTTCCGGTTCGCCCCGGCGATCCTGCCGGAGAACGCCACGAACAAAAAGCTCAAGTGGACCTCCGACGATCCGCTCGTCGCCGGAATCGACGACGACGGAGTGCTGGTTCCCGTATCGCACGGCAAAACGACCATCCGCGTCTCGACCACCGACGGCGGAAATAAAACCGCCCGGTGCGAAGTGACCGTGATCGGCGTAAAGGACCGCAACTACGATTCGGCCGACGACTATTACAAGATCATCTACTTCCCCGTGAACATCACCGTCAAGGACGAGAACGGGCAGGAGACGGAACAGACATGGCTCGACCGCAATCTCGGCGCGAAGAGCATCGCCGCCGCATCCAACGACTATACGGCCTTCGGATCGCTCTTCCAGTGGTCGCGCAAAGCCGACGGACACGAAAAGACCAAATGGACATCGGCCACGGCAGGTTCGTTCGTCAACGCCCTCGCACCGCTGAACACCCCTACCGCCGACCGCCGGGAGTCGGGCCGGGAAGGTTTCATGCCGACCAACAAGGAACCCCACGACTGGGCGCGCGACGACACGTCGAACCGGGACGGACTCTGGGGCGGCCGCTTCGAGGACAAGACGTATGCGGCGCCGCTCGATGCCGCCACGCAGGACAACAACCCCTGCCCTCCGGGCTACCGCGTACCGACGGTGAACGAATTCATCGAAATGGCCAAAGCCGTCACCGGACTCGAAACGATGGTCTACGGCGACACCTCCTACAAGGTGACCGATCTGGCCGCCGTATTCGCCCGAAGCCCGCTCAAGATGCCGTGGGCAGGACAGGCCGTCGTCGGAGGGACCGTATCGGGAGGCCGCGGCGTCTACTGGACGAACATGCCCATCATCGCCGGCGCAGGCAACATCTTCACCAATGCGGCGCGTTTCATCATGCTCAACGGCACCAGCGTATACCTGAACAACTACCAGCGCACCAACGCCTACTCGGTGCGGTGCATCCGCCACACTCCGCTCGACAAGGCGTCCGCCGAAATGAGATAATTCCGTGTCCGGCATCTCCCGGAGCCGTCCCGGACACGGGCGGCTCCGGGGCTACGGACCCACGACATACCATCCAGTAAAAACCAACCCGAATATAACCATGAAGAAAAGTGTACTACTTTTACTATTATCGGCCCTGTTTACGTGCGGCAGCGTCTATGCCCAGCTTCGAGTAACGGGCACCGTGCTGGACGCCGCGACCGGCGAACCGATGGCCGGCGCGAGCGTGATCGAGCAGGGAACCACCAGCGGAACCACGACCGACACCCAAGGCCGCTTCGCCATAAGCGTCAAAAACCACCAGTCCGTCCTGACCTTCTCGTTTATCGGCATGGCACCGCAGAACATCATGGTCGGCAGCAACACCGATCTGCGGGTCGAACTGCAGCAGGATGTGACCCAGATCGAGAACGTCGTCGTGCAGATCGGCTACGGCGACGCCCAGAAGAAAAACGTCGCTGGCTCGCTGGGCGTGCTGAGCACGTCCGAGATCACCAAATCGAAGGGCACGAGCTTTATGGATGCGCTCCAAGGCCGCATGGCAGGCGTGCAGGTCAGCTCCAGTTCGGGCGAACCCGGTGCGGGCATCGACATTACGATCCGCGGCGGTAACTCGATCAACGCAGGAACGCAGCCGCTGTATATCATCGACGACGTGCAGATCGACGTCAACGCCGACGAAGTAGCCACGAGCAGCTACACTTCGGCCAACGTGCGCTACAATCCGCTGGCGGGCATCAACCCGTCGGACATCGAGTCGATCACCGTCCTCAAGGATGCGTCGGCGACGGCCATTTACGGATCGCGCGGAGCCAACGGCGTCGTGATCATCACGACCAAAAGCGGGCGCGGCGAAAAGGCCTCCGTCGATTTCGACATGAGCGTCGGTCTGGCCCGGATGTCGAATACGATCGACGTGCTTCAGGGACAGGAGTTCGCGGACTACCGTTTCGCCAAGTTCCCGACCAGCGATGCGTGGGGTATCGACACCAACGGCGACGGTCTGCCCGACCGGGTGAGGGACTTCTCCGACTACCGCAGCCGCAACTGGCAGGAGGAGGTCATGCGCACGGGCATCATCCAGAGCTACAACATCGGCGTCGCTTCAGGCGGCAGCGCGAAGACCAAGGTGGCCGCTTCGGCAGGCTACCTCAATCAGGAGGGCATCGTCAAGAAGAACCAGATGGAACGTTTCACGGGTCGCATCCGTTTCGACAGCGACCTCAGCAAGCGGTTCACCATCGGCGGCACGATCAACTTCTCCCACATCGTGACCAAGGGAGCCGTCACCAATGCGGGCGCCAACTCGTACAACGGACTGGTGCAGAGCTTCGTCCTCTACAAGCCGATCTTCCTGAGCGAGGACGATGACGAAGCGTCCAACCCCGAAAACTACAATCTGACCAACCCCATCACCTTCATCAACGACTCCTACAAGGCTTCCACCCAGAACCGTACGATCGGAGACCTCTACCTCAAATACAAGATCCTCAAGAACCTGACGCTGCGTATCAGCGGCGGCGGCACGATCCTGAATTCGAAGACCGAGGAGTGGTATCCCTCGACGACATCGTGGGGGTACTCCAAGAACGGCATGGCCGTCGTCGCGGAGAGCGGCGCCGAATCGTGGCAGACCTCCAACACGCTGACCTACGCCATTTCGCGCGGCAAGCACTATCTCAACGCCGTACTGGGATTCGAACTGCGCGGCTACACCGCCACGCGTCTCAGCACCCGCGCCGAAGGATTCGAAAACCAGAGCTTCAACGGGGCGTTCGACATCGGTCAGGGTTCCGTATTCCCCGAAAACGTACAGACCAACCGCGAACGCAACACCTCCGAATCGGAATTCCTGCGCCTGAATTACACCCTTGCCGAAAAGTATATCTTCACGGCTTCGATCCGCCGCGACGGTTCGTCCAAATTCGGCAAGAACAACAAGTACGGCTACTTCCCCTCGGCCGCCTTCGCATGGAGCATCGGCAAGGAGGAGTTCATGAAGCAGCAGAAGATTTTCAGCGACATGAAACTGCGGCTCAGCTACGGCGTGACGGGTAACGACCGCATTCCGGCCTATCAGTCGCTGAGCCGTACCGACAAGACCTACTATTCGGGCGACAACAACTCCGTGCAGTTGGGCCTGTCGCCTTCGGAGATATCGAATCCCGACCTCAAGTGGGAGACGACCTACCAGCTCAACGGAGGTCTGGACATCAGCATGTTCCGCAACCGTCTGAGCATCGAGGCCGACGTTTACTACAAAAAGACCAAGGACATGCTCCTGCATGCCGACGTTCCCAGCCAGATCGGCTCCTACCGTCAGTGGCAGAACATCGGGCAGGTGGACAACAAGGGTTTCGAACTTACGATCAACACGGTCAATATCCAGAAACGCAACTTCACATGGTCTACGAGCCTGAACTTCAACCTCAACCGCAACAAGGTCGTATCGCTGGGCGACGTCAGCTCGATCCCGGTCAAGGTCGCCGGCGGACACATCACCGAAGTAGGCCGCGTCATGGTGGGACACCCGATCGGTTCGGGCTGGGGATACGTCTTCGACGGCATTTACCAGCAATCCGACTTCGACGAGCAGGGCAACCTGAAAGAGGGCGTGCCGTCGTTCGCGGGAATCACCGTGAAGCCGGGCGACATGAAGTTCAAGGACATCGCGGGCAACGACAACGTCATCGACCCGAACAACGACAAAACGGTCATTGCGAACAGCGACCCGAAGCACTTCGGCGGCATGACCAACAGCTTTACGTTCAAGAATTTCGACCTCAGCTTCATGTTCCAGTGGTCCTACGGCAACGACATCATCAACATCGGCCGCTACCGCTACGAGGGTTTCGTGGGCTACAACAACGTCTCGACGGACTACTGGCGCAACCGCTGGACGGAGGAGCGTCCGGGCAACAGGTATCCGTCGCTCAACGGCGAGGGCAAGACCGAAATGTCGAGCTACTACGTCGAGGACGGCTCCTACCTCCGCCTGAAAAACCTGACGGTGGGCTATACGCTGCCCACGCACATCACGCGCAAAATAGGACTCTCCCACCTGCGGGTCTACGTCACGGCCGAAAACCTCTTCACCTGCACGGGCTATTCGGGCTATGACCCGGAAGTGTCGTTCTGGAACCGCCTGATTCCCGGACTGGACTACACCAACTACCCGCGCGCACGGTCCGTATTCTTCGGAGTTTCAATCAAATACTAAAACAGCGATATGAATATGAAAACGTTCTATTCGAAAGCACTAAAATACACGGCTGCGCTCCTGCTCTGCACGGCGACGGCGGGCTGCACCAGTTTCCTCGACGAGAAGACCTATTCGTTCGTTTCGGGCGACGACCTCTACACCACCGCCGCGAATGCGGAGCTGGCCCTCACGGGCGTATACGACATACTCAACGCAGGTGCGATTCAGGGAACCGGCAACCAGCCCCTCTGGGGACGCGGCATGCACTATCTGATGATGCTCGGCGACGAGATCGCCCCCAACGGCATCAGCGACCCGCACCATCAGATCATCGCCAGCTGCGGTTACAACGAAGAGGCCGATTTCGTCTCGATGGCATGGTTCGGACTCTTCGTCGGCATCGACCGGGCCAACCACATCATCCAGAAAGTGCCGGCCATCGACATGGATCCCAAACGCCGCGACGAGATCGTCAACGAAGCGAAGCTGCTGCGCGGCCTTTACCGGCTCTATCAGGCGTGGCTCTGGGGCGAAGTGCCCCTGCCCAATACGCCCAACTCGTCGGCCGAGGCTCCGCGCGAACCGCTCGACAAGGTTTACGCCTGCATCGAGGAAGACCTCGACAAAGCCTACAAGGAGCTTCCCGACCGCAATTCGAACGTAAACGGCCGCGTCAACAAATGGACCGCGGGCGGCTATCTGCTCAAGATGTATACCTATCTGGCCTCCTGCAAGGAGAACCGCGTAGGGCAGGAACTCGGCTCGCCGACCAACAGTTTCGACTGGGTCGATGCCGAAGCGTGCTGGAAAAAAGCCGCGGCCATCGCCGAAGATATTTACGCACACAGCGGCTACAAGCTCATCAAGCCCTACCACTACAACTTTCTGGCCGACACCAAAAGCAGTCAGAAAGAGGAGTGCATGATGGTCGTACAGACCGGAGCGGGCGGCTCGAACGAATATTTCCTCTTCGCCTACTGGGCCGGGCCGCAGGGCAACGTCGGTACCAACGGAGGCGGTTACGGCTGGATACGCCCGACGGGCGAGCTGTCGGACAAATACGTGACCGAGGACAGCCGCATGGGCTGGAACCTCTGCGGCAGTCTGGGTAACAACGTCACCGATTATACGACGGTCAACGGAGCGAAATATTTCAGTCCCGTGGCGCTTTACGCATCGGGCGCCAACCTCTGCCACGGCAAATTCCGCCAATCGGACCCCGCGGCCAGAACGTCGCAGGGCATTCCGACGTGGGCAAGCAACATCGACTTCCCGATGCTCCGCTTCGCCGACATCGTTCTGCTGTACGCCGAAGCGCTTTACAAGACGGGCGACGAATCCCTTGCGCGCGAACTGGTCGAGGAGGTGCGCGAACGCGCCTGCACCGATACGGACGGCAAACTGGACGAATCGGCGCTCAACGCCATGAATTCGGCCTACTACAAGACCGACTTCATGGAAGAGCTGCTCGACGAACGTTCGCGCGAACTCTGCGTCGAGGGGTGGCGACGCATCGACCTGATCCGCACGGGCAAAATGACGGAAGTCATCGGCAACATGAAAACCGTCAACGACGCCGGCAACAAATACTACTACTTCGCCCCGCAGATGGAGCCGATCAAGAACAATTACAAACCGTACAAGA
>ENA-ORNQ01001808-ORNQ01001808.1-human-gut-metagenome-genome-assembly--contig:-NODE-1808-length-15690-cov-3.328814_pt1 | contig 15690 bp, 15 predicted proteins | sample MGYA00242116_ERZ509024 | MGnify/ENA primary metagenome ERZ509024 (study PRJEB26280, sample SAMEA2338697) | human gut metagenome | biome: human gut; feature: human-associated habitat; material: faeces...
CTCTGACGGTGGGGCGAGCGTCAGCGAGCCATAAAGCCCCCGTTATCTAACAAGGGGGGCACAAGTAACTGGAAACTATATTCCGCAAGGCGTAAAAATCCTTTGTTTATGCGCTGTAACAGCATTTCCAAAGTGTGATTTAAAATGCGCCTGCTTTACCATATAAATGGAATACTGCATATCTGAGGACAGTTGATTTCATATTGACTGTCCTTTTTTCATGCAACGAAACGAAAGGACGAGTGATTTATGAATAATGATTTTATACAGGAACTGAAAGAAAAGCGTGAACGCTATGGCGTATCACAGTCAAGGCTGGCGGTTGCCTGCAGTATCAGCCGTGAATACTATAACCGCATTGAAAACGGCAAGACACAGCTCACAGAAGCCTTAAAAGAGGAACTAAAGAAACAGATAGAACGCTTCAATCCAGAAGAACCGCTGTTCCTGCTCATTGATTATTTCAGAGTGCGTTTCCCTACTACGGACGCATTGACAGTAATACAGAGTGTTATGCACCTTAAAGAGAAATATTTTCTCCATGAGGACTATGGGAAATACGGCTATGAGGAAAGTTATCTCTTGGGTGATATTCAGGTCATGGTTTCCCACAATGAAGTGTTGGGTGTTCTTATGGAAATGAAAGGAAAAGGCTGTCGTCAAATGGAAAGCTATCTGCTGGCGCAGGAGCGAAGCTGGTATGATTTTATGCTGGACTGTCTGACTGCCGGCGGTGTGGTGAAGCGTCTTGACCTTGCGGTCAATGACCGTGTGGGTATCTTAAATATACCAAAACTGATTGAAAAATGGGAACGTGGCGAAGCTGTTTCCCGTTTCCGTGGGGAGAAAGGCTACAAAGGCACACAGAAAAATGGTGATGATATTCCAGAGAGCACAGGAAATACCCTCTATATCGGGTCTACAAAAAGCGAACTGTATTTCTGTCTATATGAAAAAGACCATGAACAGTACCACAAGAACGGTACAGACATGGAAACGACAGAAATCAAGAACCGTTTCGAGATACGTCTGAAGAATGAACGAGCCTATCATGCCGTTGCGGATATGCTGACCTATTATGATGTGGAGCGCACCGCCTTTTCTATCATCAATCATTATGTCCGCTTTGTTGACCGTGAGAACGGCAAGCCTAAGAGCAAGTGGAAATTAAATGCTGACTGGGCGTGGTTCATTGGGGAGCATAGGGAAAAAATAAGGCTGACTACACAGCCAGAGCCGTTCACTCTGCAAAAGGCGTTGAATTGGCTACACAGACAAGTCGCTCCGACACTGAAAATGGTGGAAGAACTGGACAAACAGAATAATACCACCATACTCCGTGATATGCTGGATAATACGGTACTAAAGGAAAAACATAAACATTTGTTACTACTGGAAAAATCAAAGCCAGAGGACAGGATAGATACCGCCGTTTCATCAGAAAATGACGGTATTTTTTGATTTCACGCAACAAAACCGCTTCTTCCGTACAGATATGAGGTGAAAGAAGAAAATTAACGATTATGAGGTTAGCAGACGGATAGTTGCTGTACCGATAGGAAGTGAAAAGAAGAAAATTCATTAGAAATTGCCAGAAATATATCTCTCATTTGTATTGATGATAGAGAGAGGAAAATTTTTGAAAGTTGGCAGTAACCGCAGTCGCTGGGTAGCTGTTAAGTGAAGAAAGATTTTTTCGCTTTTACTTGGCAGAACACCACTTCTGCCCCTGTATGGTACGAAAAGAAAAAACTTCTGAAATCTGGAAGCAAAAGACACTTTCCATTCCCTATATGGAGCGGAAAGAGGAAATCCGGTCGAGGATTGCCTGTATCTTATCTGTCATTCGTACTAATAGCGGAAAAAGAAAAGATTGTTTTCAATTTTGGGTATCAATCTTCCCTCTGCATAGCGAGTGTTAAGCGTAAAGAGGTTTTCTTCTTTCAACTGTTCTTTGACAAGTGAATACAGCAGTCAGATACGTTAGACAGCCAGCGAGCCGTAACGGGCTGGTACGCCATGACCTTTTTCCGGCAAAGCGAGCGATACCCTGCCAGCGTCCATAAAAGAGAGTTTGTCACTTCTCTTAGCCATGACCTGTGTTGTCTGATAATGATACTCCCGTACAGCCACAGCCTGAACGCTAGAAACGTCGCACGCAATGGGTACGGCTACATGAGAACCATGCAGAGGTGCAAGTCCTGTGGGCGTTGACAATCGCCGTCTGACTGCTTCAACAGTCCAAAACGAAAAGAGGTGATGTGTTATTGATAAAATGACAGAAAAAGAAGATACGGGAAATGCGACAGTCAAGAAGCGTCTGGCTTATGGAAAGACACGAATTATCATAAAAGAACATTTTTCAGAGCAAGGGAAAACGATTGACGAACTGTGGACAGATGTTCTTCTGGAAAAAGCAAAGCAGACAACAGCGTGAGAAAAAGGGGCAGAGATGAAAAATATATTGAATGAGGAAAAATGCCCGTGTTATACTTTATCTGCAAGCAGGTATTGTAAACATGGGTTGGTTATAGAGGAGGATAACTGACAATGAAACAACAGATTTACAATACTGCACTTTATCTTAGGCTGAGCCGTGATGATGAATTACAGGGGGAAAGCTCCAGTATCACGACACAGAGAAGTATGCTCCGCTCCTATGCCAGAGAACACCATTTGAACGTTATTGACGAGTACATAGATGACGGGTGGTCGGGAACAAACTTTGACAGACCGGATTTTCAGCGCATGATTGCAGATATTGAAGCCGGAAAAATCAACTGTGTAGTTACAAAAGACCTCTCCCGTCTTGGCAGAAATTACATTATGACGGGGCAGTACACGGAACTGTACTTCCCCAGCCATAATGTCCGCTACATAGCGGTTGACGACGGCGTGGACAGTGAAAAAGGCGAGAGCGAAATTGCACCGTTTAAGAACATCATCAATGAGTGGGTGGCACGAGATACCAGCCGTAAAGTAAAATCCGCCTTTAAGACAAAATTTGCAGAGGGCGCACACTATGGGGCATATGCTCCGATTGGCTACAAGAAGCACCCGGAAATCAAAGGGAAGATTATCCCAGATGATGAAACAAGGTGGATTGTGGAGAAGATATTTTCACTTGCCTATCAGGGCAACGGCGGGGCGAAAATCACAAAGACGCTGATTGAAGAAAAAGTACCCACTCCCTCTTGGATAAACTACCAGAGATACGGAACATTCGCACATATCTTTGCAAATGCGCCGGAGAGCAAGCGTTACACATGGACAATAGCACAGGTCAAGACGATACTGAAAAACGAAGTCTACATAGGAAACAGCGTGCATAACAAACAGTCTACTATTTCTTTCAAGAACAAGAAGAAAGTCCGCAAACCGGAAAGTGAATGGTTCAGAGTGGAGAATACCCACGAAGCGATCATTGACAAGGACGTGTTTTTCCGTGTACAGGAGCTTATCAAGTCCAGACGCCGACAGAGAAAGAACAAGGAAACACAGATATTCGCCGGACTTGTCAAATGCGCTGACTGTGGCTGGTCTATGAGGTTTGGGACGAATACCGCCAACAAAACGCCTTACAGCTATTACGCTTGCAGTTTTTACGGACAGTTTGGAAAAGGCTACTGTTCTATGCATTATATCCGCTATGACGTGTTGTATCAAGCGGTACTGGAAAGACTTCAATTCTGGGCGAGAGCCGTACAGCAGGACGAGGAAATGGTCTTGAAAAAGATACAGAAAGCTGGAAACGCACAGAGATTGCAGACAAAGAAAAAAGCAGAAACGGCACTGAAAAAGGCAGAGAGCCGACAAAAGGAAGTTGACCGCTTGTTCCTGAAAATGTACGAGGACAGAGCCAGCGGAAAGATAACAGAGCGTAATTTCGTCATGTTATCCAGTAAATATCAGCAGGAGCAGATAGAACTGGAAAAACAGACAGCAAGCCTAAGTGAAGAAATACGAAAAATGGAACAAGAAATGATAGGCGCAGAGAAATGGGTGGAACTCATCAAAGAAAATGCAGTACCTAAGGAACTGACCGCTACACTGCTCAATACCATGATTGAGAAAATCCTAATCCATGCGCCGGAAATAGATGATAATGGCGAAAGGACACAAGAAATCGAGATATACTATCGCTTTATCGGAAAAATTGATTAAAAATCGTATTGATATTTTTAACTAAGGGAAACCGGAGTATCCGTTCCTGATTCGGATATGTTGATTTCTCTATCGGAGGCGCTTGAAACACCGGTAAGCACTTTGCTGGGAGAAACGGTTGCTCAGTCAAAGGTTGATGATTTAAAAGCGATTTCTGAAAAACTGGAGATTATAAACTTACAGCTCACACAAAGGAAGAGCATGAGACGAAAAATATTTCATTGGTTATTTATCTCCTTGTGTGCGGTTATAGGAATCATTTATGCGGTTTTACTTGCATTAAATGGTTCTTACTTAAGCTGGAATTATAATGACCCTGAAACCGCCGTTGCCGGGGCGGCTTTTCATGCATTTGAATGGCTGTTTGTCAGATTTGCACCGATCATACTTATAGGGACAATCGTTGGAATCATCTTGACGCGGAAGAAAGTATAAAACGGCTCTACTATAATAAAATGCTCCAAGAGGCGGGTGAGATTATAAAGTCAAGATATCATGGAATTTTTTTAGAATAGTTTGAAAATTTTTGATCATTTGGGATTTTCGAAAATTGAGACGATACAAACGAGCGAATGGTCAAAGAAAGATGATGAGAGTAGTTTTGCCAGTCTTTGCGGAGAATTAAATACAGAGTTAACATTTTCTTGCTTTATAAAATATTGTGCCGAATAAAGAATATAAAATGTTAGCTATTATATATTTTTTTAACTGAGATCTTTGTTGTTGCCTGTTGGCATTAAGAATCGACAATTTTCGGCACAAGATTGCCGATTCTTTTTATATATTGAATTTTATCTTGCTATGGATACATTATATGATTTATTGTTGAAATGAACCTTTTGATGTGAATATGCGTCTATATAGATGAAACCGGTTTTGATTACTCATAGACCAAAGGAGGGGATGATGTGGACGAATTTGAGAACTTGTTGGAAGCGGAACGAAGATCTGTGGAACGATTTGTGAGATTTCGGATGAGTTCTAAAGCCGATGCAGACGATGTTCTGCAAGAAGTGTTTTTGACAGCTTATCAAAAGTTTTCTCAACTAAAGAATAAAGAGGCATTCAAAGCGTGGATTATCAGCATAGCGCGAAACAAATGTAATGATTATTTCCGTAGGAAAGCAACTCAGCATGAATTTTCAATTGATGAGTTGACGGAAAAGGAATTATCAGATGGCAGGTATGGTGCTTCTGTAGTTAATATTGTAAGGGAAACACTGAGTTTGCTGGGTGATAAGGATAAACAAATCCTTTATCTTTACTTCTGGAAAGAGATGCAGCAATCAGAAATTGCAAAACGACTTCATATCCCTGTAGGGACAGTAAAAAGTAGACTGCATACGGCAAAACAAAATTTCAAAAATAAGTATCCATATCGCACCGATGTACTGAAAGGAGACCGCAGTATGAAAAAGTTACCTGAATTTATTCCCGCATATAAGATCGAAGCAAGTATCGAAGCACCCTTTGCAGTAAAATGGGAAGAACTTATGGGGTGGTTCTTGGTACCGAAACTCGGCGAAAAGATGTCCTGGGGGATGTACGATATCCCGTCCCGAAAGTGCAGTCATGTATACGATATGCAGGTTATCGGTAAAGCCAAGGTTCACGGTATCGAAGGTGTAGAACTAACTGCACAAGAAGCTTCGTACGCAGATAAGAACGACGGAATCAACCGTACGTTTATTGCGCAGCTCACGGATACCCACTGCCGTTATCTTGCAACGCTCAGGAATGATGGCGATGTTCGCCAGTATATTACTTTTCTTGATGGCGAGGAGTTTTTGCCTAATTGGGGGTTTGGGGAAGATAATTGCGGAAACGAAATCAATCTGGCCGCTAAGGGGGATATTCAAAGAACGGGTACGGTTGTTACAAGCGTCAACAAGGACTTTCTGTTGGACATCGTCGGAAGATATACCGTTACGATTGGCGGAAAGAGCTATGACACTGTTTGCGTTATGGATATCGAAACCTATAACTGCGGTGTAGTATCTGAACAGTTTTTAGACAAGAACGGTAAAACAATTCTTTGGCGCAGGTTCAACCGCGACGATTGGGCTATTGAATATTATCAAAAGAAGTGGAGCGAGATATTGCCTGAGAATGATAGGCTTACCGTCAACGGAAGAACTTATGTTCATTGGTACGATTGTATTACGGACTATATCCTGTGAACTCGAACGAGCCTCGTTTTTCCAGCATTTTTGTAAAAAGCGGAGCTTGTTCTATGCTTAAAACCCTACTAACCCCAGCTTTGTTCGAATTGTTTCAATGAAGGAAAAGGAAGTGCTTAATTTTAAGGTAGAAGTCTTTGGTCATGTTATTTCTGATAGTTCTATGAATGGCGATGTTATTTGTTGTCAATCTATACAGTGCTAACAATAAACGGAGTTATACAATCGGATGGGAATATAAAAGTACATGAAATCAAATCATTTATAGAAAACAACTTGTTGAAAGACTTCAAATCCATAGGTCTCACACACGAAAAATTTTTTTATGGCTTTTTTACGCTGGAGCAAAGTTTGCTTTGATCCGGTGTGTTTTTTCGGGATTCAATCTGTCAAGTGGTCGTAACGGCGGTTGCGTGATGGATGTTTTTGTGCGGAATATTTTTTCTTTTAAACAGCTTTAAGATAGAAACGGAGGATAAAAGAAGAGAATTTGCGGTAACGGGTGCTTTATAAAGACAATTTCACTATTGATTATGAAGTTTGAATATAGTATAATAAAAATGATATTTTTTCTTAAAGCAGGTAAAAATGAAATCAACGATTTTTACAAAAATTCTTCATGAAGAGACGATACCGGTCGAAGCATCGCGCAAAGAAACGATCTGCAGGCTTCGAGAGCAGGCGGGCGTGTGCAGCGGACGTACGAGCCAGGGGGAGCGGATGCTGTTTCGGTGTAGTAAAAGAGGAAAGATAAGAGTTGAAACGTTTATTTTTCAGTATTCAAGAAGGAGAAAACCACTGGCGGTTTATCATGTGTGGGGCGAGGTATTGGTTAGAAACGGGCAAACTGTGGTAAAAATTTATTGCTTTTATTCTCGTTTTGTGAAATATTTTATGTACGTTATAGCTGCGATTTATTTTTTATGGGTTACGGCTTTGATTCTTTTGAAAATGCAGTATAAAGTTCCGATAACAAAAGGAGATCTTGTTGCCATTTTGCTTTTTATTGGCGAATGTATTCTGATAGGAACGAGTATAAAACGTAAAAAACGTATCAGCCGGGAAGATTTGAAAATTATGCAAGAAGAAATCGTTCAGCGGGTCCAGGCGGTCGATCATTGGGATGATGAGGAGTAATAAAGAGAAAGAGTTTGCAGGGAGAAGCAGTTTTACAGGCAGAGAAAGAAGGAATAAACAAGCCGGTTCCACTACGGAGGAGCCGGCTTGTTTGTCCCCGGAAAGGCGCGTTCAGTTCCTTTGCGCGTGATTTTTAATAGCTTCAAAGGAAATATCGCTGATATCGTGTTCGATTTTACAGGCGTCTTCGGCAGCAGTTTTTTCATCTACGCCTAATTTTACTAAGAATGCTGTCAGCAGCGTATGACGTTCATAGATTTTTTCCGCGATGCTGCGACCTGAAGCAGTTAGAGAAATAAAGCCGTCTTTATCTACGGTAATAAAGCCGCCGCTTTTTAAAAGGCCCATTGCGCGGCTGACGCTGGGTTTTGAAAAATTCATGTATTCACCGACGTCGATTGCCCGTACGGCGCTGCTTCTTTTTGATAAAATCAAAATTGTTTCCAAATACATTTCGCCGGATTCTTGTAAGTGCATAGGGACCTCCTGTTTCTTTTTTTATAGCATAGCACAGAACTAAAAATTTTTCAAGCGGTTCGAGTGGGGAAACTTCTTGCAGCAAAAAAATTGGGAATTTTTTATTTTTAAAACAGATAAAAAATTGTTGACAATTCCAGGATAGATGAATATAATAAAATCGGTTAGCGAAAACTAACTAATTTTATGCTCGTTGAGTTAGTTGGTGCTAATTAAAAGGAGAGTATAGTATGATACCACTTACACTGGCAGAGATCGGAGAAGAGAATATTATAAAAAAAGTCGGCGGAAAGCCGGAAGTAAAAAAACATTTGGAAGATCTTGGCTTTGTAGCGGGCGGAAACGTCCGTGTAATTAATGCCATAGGCGGAAATGTTATCGTTAATATTAAAGAGGCCCGTGTGGCCATCAGTAAAGAAATGGCACAAAAAATCATGGTATAATGATTTAATGATAGAAATAAGGGAGGAAGTACTATGAATACGCTGAAAACCGTAAAGATCGGACAGACGGTCAAGGTCGTAAAGCTGCATGGAGAGGGCGCTGTAAAGCGCAGAATTATGGACATGGGGATTACCAAAGGGGTAGAGGTATATGTGCGCAAAGTTGCACCGCTGGGAGATCCTGTGGAGGTAACGGTGCGCGGATATGAGCTGTCGCTTCGAAAAGCAGATGCGGAGATGATAGAAGTGGAATAAAAAGGAGAAGGAGCTCCGTTTTTTTAACATTTGGTTAGCATATGCTAATTAGAAAGAGAGGAAGAAGAGAATGGATATAAAGATCGCACTTGCAGGAAATCCGAACTGCGGGAAGACTACACTGTTTAATGCGCTTACCGGTTCGAATCAGTTTGTCGGAAACTGGCCGGGGGTAACAGTAGAGAAAAAAGAGGGACGCTTGAAAAAACATGAAGGCGTAATTATTACGGACCTTCCGGGCATTTATTCCCTTTCTCCTTATACGCTGGAGGAGGTTGTGGCCAGAAATTATTTAATCAGCGAGCGGCCGGATGCTATTTTAAATATTGTAGACGGCACAAATCTGGAACGAAATTTGTACCTGACGACACAGCTTACTGAACTGGGAATTCCGGTAGTGGTTGCTGTAAATATGATGGACGTTGTAAAAAAGAATGGCGATAAGATCAACACTGCAGAACTCTCCCGGGAACTGGGCTGTAACGTGGTAGAGATTTCTGCCTTAAAGGGAACTGGGATTATGGAAGCGGCTGAAGCGGCCGTGACAGCCGCTCAAAGCGGCAAAACCTTGCCCATGCATACGTTTTCCGGCGTGGTGGAGCATGCGATCGCACATATTGAAGAAGCGGCAGTGCATCATATGCCGCAGGAGCAGCAGCGGTGGTATGCGATCAAGCTGTTTGAACGGGATGAAAAAGCGCTGGAGCAGCTGAATCTTTCTGATACGGTGCTGAAGCATATTGAAGAAGATATCAAGGCTGCGGAAGAAGAATTGGACGACGATGCGGAAAGTATCATTACGAATGAACGTTATGTATATATTGCATCCTTGATGAAGAGCTGCTATAAGAAAAAGAGCAGCGGAAGCTTATCGGTTTCTGATAAGATCGACCGTGTGGTTACCAACCGTTTTGCGGCTCTGCCGATTTTTGCGGTCATTATGTTTTTAGTATATTTTATATCGATCTCTACGGTGGGAACTTGGGCAACCGATTGGACGAATGATGGTTTGTTTGGCGATGGATGGCATCTGTTTGGCATAGGAACTGCACAGTATGAGGAAGAAATGACCGAGTATGCCGCTGAAAATATCTGGACGGAAGAGCTGGTGGATACCGTGAAACAGGCGGCTGAAGCAGAGGTTATTGGAGCGGAAGATCTTCTTGGTGCTATAGAGGATGAGGACTTCGGCGGTTTTGATGAAGCCTATGGTACTTATGCAGACGCTCTTACAGAGGCCGGATATGATATTGTACCGATTTATGAGGCCGGTATGGAAAATGCCCCGGATACTTCGGAGTACGGTGTTTGGGTACCGGGAATTCCCGTGCTGATTGGTGACGGACTTGATGCGATTGGCATTACGGAAGAGAGCAATGCACTTTGGCTGCGAAGCTTGATTCTTGATGGTATTGTTGCCGGTGTAGGTGCAGTGCTTGGTTTTGTTCCGCAAATGCTGGTATTGTTTATTCTGTTGGCGTTCTTAGAGGCCTGCGGGTACATGGCTCGTATTGCGTTTGTAATGGACCGGATTTTCCGTAAGTTTGGTTTGTCGGGTAAATCCTTTATTCCGATGCTGATTGGTACGGGCTGCGGGGTTCCGGGAATCATGGCCTCCCGAACCATTGAAAATGAGCGGGATCGGCGAATGACGATTATGACGACTACCTTTATTCCCTGCGGGGCAAAGCTGCCGATCATTGGCTTGATTGCTTCGGCGCTGTTCGGCAATGCGTGGTGGGTAGCGCCCAGTGCCTATTTTATCGGTGTGGCAGCCATTATTGTTTCGGGTATTATGCTGAAAAAAACAAAAATGTTTGCGGGCGATCCTGCGCCGTTCGTTATGGAGCTTCCGGCCTATCATTGGCCTACCTTCGGCAATATCATGCGTTCTATGTGGGAGAGAGGCAGCTCGTTTATCCGTAAAGCCGGTACGATTATTCTGCTTTCCTCTATCGTTATCTGGGCAGGTTCCTGCTTCGGCGTAGTAGACGGCAGATTCCTGTTTGACGTGGAAATGGAACTTGAAAGCAGTGTGCTTGGTATTATCGGCAATGCAATCTGCTGGATCTTTGCGCCTCTTGGCTTTGGTAATATTAAGGCTACGATTGCTACAATCATGGGCCTGGTTGCAAAAGAAGAAGTCGTGGGTGTGTTTGGTGTACTGGATTTTGAAGGCATGACGCAGCTGGCAGCCTATTCTTTCCTGATCTTTAACCTGCTGTGCGCTCCTTGCTTTGCGGCGATCGGTGCCATCAAACGGGAGATGAATTCCGCAAAGTGGACCTGGTTTGCTATTGGATATCAGTGCGTATTTGCATATGTCATTTCACTGATCGTTTATCAGCTGGGGTTGCTCTTTACCGGCAGCGGCAATGTAATAGGCGTTATTTTTGCGGCAGCATTCATTGCGTTGATTGCGTTTATGCTCTTTAAACCGTATACCGAGGCCAATAAACTTACAGCAAAAGTAAGGATTAAATAGTTTGGGAGAGAGCGTATGTTTTCATGGTTTAAAGAAAATATTGCTGTAATTCTTGTTTCGCTGGCGCTGCTTGCTGTGGTGGTATGGATCATCGTGAGTATGCTCCGGAGAAAAAAGAAAGGAAAATCCTCTTGTGGCTGCAGCTGTGCGGATTGTCCTATGGGGGGAAGCTGTCACGGGAAGAAATGAAAAAAAGGCGGTGCTGACCGCCTTTTTTTTATAAGATCAAAAAATTGGATTTTCGCTTAATGCTATGTGGTGGTAATAGTTTTCAAGGGCGTAAACATGCTGATGCAGCTGTGCTGCGGAATGAATATAAGCGTTTTGTTCATGAAGAGCAAGCTGAAATTTTATCGGAAGCGAAACAAAATAACGCCGGGAACTTCCGCTGCCGCGGAGCAGGCTGTTCAGATCGTTATATATCAAGAAAATCCCTCCTTTTATTTAAGTTTGCGGGAAAAGTAAAAAATTATGCAGGAAAAGTAAAGAATAGAAGGGACAACATTGACAGCCGATTTTTTCTTTGATAAAATATAAGTGAACCCAGATAAGGAGAAAACTCAAAATTGCATTTAAGACAGCAGATACAGCAAAGTGGAGTGAATATCTTATTTGGAGGAATTGAAAAATGGCAAAATCATTATTTGAGGAAATGGGCGGTAGATACAAAAGGCAGGGCGATTATCTAATCCCATGCCTTATCTTTCCCGCCGAGAATGAACAGCCGATAGGCGTATGGGGAGAACGTCACTTGCGCTATCTTAAAGAATATCGCAGAGGAATATATATCAATCTGCTCACAAGCGGCAGACTGAACACCTACCTTGCGGAGATTGATAAACTGGCGCAGGAACGCTTTGAGAAGCTCGTAAATAGCATGAAACAGGAACAGGGTATAACCGAGCAATCAAAGGCAGAAAACGCCTTAGAATGGACAGGGAGAATGAATAACATACGGGCATGTGCAAAGGAAATAATAGAGAAAGAAGATATATATATGACCTTTACATAAGAACGAAACTAATAAATTTTAGGGATTGCAAACTGAATGAATATATGCTATCATAAAAAAACGGTTTGAAACGCTCCCGTACACAAAGGCTATTTGTGTACGGGAGTTTTTTGCGTTTTCAATCCGAATAAACCGAATTTTACACAAAGTAGCTGAAATAAAAAACAGGAGGAACAATGAAAAATCAAAGTGTTTTCAGAGATTTTTCAAAATATGTATCTCTGAATATTTTAGGTCAACTGGCGTATTCCTGCTATACATTAGCAGATACATTCTTTGTGTCTGCTAAGTTAGGAGCCAACGGCTTAACCGCCCTCAACCTTGCTTTTCCAATATTCTGCCTTATTAATGGAACGGGTCTTATGCTTGGCATGGGAGGTGGAACAAAGTATTCTATCTGTAAAAGCCGAAACGAAGAAAAACGGGCAAACCAGATTTTTACAAATGCAGTATATCTTGTTGCGGGATTTGCTATTGTATTTGTTTTTGTAGGATTGTTCTTTTCGGGAACGATTGTAAGGTTTTTAGGGGCGGATAATACTGTATTTGAGATGACAAATACATATCTCAGAGTTATGCTTCTATTCGCCCCCGCTTTTTTAACAAACCATCTTTTGCAGTGTTTTGTGCGTAATGATGGGAAGCCCTCGCTTTCTATGGCGGCAATGATAACGGGAAGCTTATCCAATGTAGTGCTTGATTATATTTTTATTTTTCCGCTTAATATGGGAATATTCGGCGCTATTTTTGCAACAGGGCTAGCGCCGATTATTAGTGTTGCCGTATTGTCTTTGTATTTTATCACAAGAAAAAATAAATTTCATCTTGTGAAATCTGTACCTTGTGGAAAAGATTTCGGAGAAATACTCTCAAGCGGTGTATCTCCGTTCCTCACGGAAGCTACTTCGGGTATCGTTATGTTTCTGTTTAATTTTATTATCCTGCATATTTCGGGAAATGTGGGTGTTGCGGCTTTCGGTGTTATAACTGTAATCTCTCTTGTGGTAGTCGCAATATACACAGGCTTATCGCAGGGCATACAACCGATTATCAGCCGAAACTACGGAAGCGGAAATGCGAAAAATGTCAACAGCATACTGAAATATGCAATAGTCACAATGCTGATTTTATCGGGAGCGATATATTCTATCATATTCTTCGGAGCCTCCGCTTTAACTTCTGTATTCAACAGTGAGGGAAATTTAATCCTTGCGGATTTTGCAGTAAGCGGACTGAAACTTTACTTTACTGCCTGCCCGTTTATAGGGCTTAATATTGTACTGGCAACCTATTTTGTTTCAACCGAAAAGCCGTTTTTCGCACAGATTATTTCCATGCTCAGAGGATTTGTTATTTTAATCCCTATGGCGTTTTTGTTGTCATCAATTTGGAAAATGACAGGCGTATGGTGTGCCTATCCAATGACAGAATTGCTCGTTGCGATTGTGGCAATCGTCCTATATAAAAATAAGGGAATTCCAAAAAATCGTTGACTATTATTTCGCAAAGTATTATAATCTATGTGCTTGTCAGAGGACTTGCAATCAAATAAGATTGTTGAAGTGGGATAAAGCCTGTTGGGTTTTATCCCACTTTTTGTATAGATGAGTGGGATGAAGTCAAAGGGTACTTTGTTTCATTTCCTGTATGGAGGTATTTTATGAATGCAAAAGTAAAATCATTATGCGGTTACATTTTCCCTGCGATAGGTGGTTTATTTGTAACCTATCTTTACAATGTTGTCGATGGTATTTTTGTAGGACAGGGCGTTGGCTCGGCTGCTTTGGGTGCGGTAAATATTGGAGTTCCGTTTATTACCTTTTCTGTTGCAGCTGCCGCAATGTTCCCAATGGGCGGTGCAACTGTTGTCGCAATAAGAATGGGACGGGGAGATAAAGAAGGGGCAAACCATGCTTTTATGACAGCGTTCTCATTAACAGCATTTGTAGCTATATTATTGACGATTGTAGGTATAGCTTTTTCACAACAAATCGTTGATTTAAGCGGCGCTTATAAATTAAGCGATGAAATGAGAAAAATGTCGGCGGATTATCTTTTCTATTATTCGGCATTCTCTATCCCAATGCTAATGAGTACCTGCCTGTCTGTTTTTGTAAGAAATGACGGTGCGCCAGCTTTATCATTCGCAGGTATGTGTGTGGGAGCTGTTGCAAATATTTTCTTTGATTGGCTGTTTATATTCCCGCTTGAAATGGGAGTTATAGGTGCTGCGGTTGCTTCCGGTTTAGGACAGATATTTTCGTTTCTTCTTTTGCTATCTCATTTCCTGCGAAAAAAAGGGGCTTTACGCATTATGCGTTTTCGTGCCCAGCTTACTCTTGTTGGGAAGATTTGCAAGCGTGGAGTGCCTGAAGCAGTTACACAGCTTACCACGCCTGTTACTGCGTTGTGTTGCAATTTAATGCTTGCAAGTTTAATCGGTGATATTGGCGTGTCAACATTCAGTGTGTTGAGCTTTATTTATTCCCTTGCCAATGCAATTCTCTCTGGCGTGGCTCAAGGGTTACAGTCGCTTTGGGGAAATAGTTATGGCAGAAAAGACGCCGAGGAAATTAATTATTTCTTCCGTTGCGGTTTGGCAATAAATAGTGTTCTATCCATTTTGATATATGCAGGTCTTTTTGTGTTTGATGAAACTATTATATATATTTTTAATCAAGATACAGAATTGGTAAATACGGCTACAAAAGCATTGCCAATTTTTAGCCTGTCGTTTATTCCTATGGCGTTAAACCTCATTTATACATCGCTTCTTTATTCGACAAAGAGGACAAAGCAGTCAAATATGATTGCAATAAGCAGAGGTATTGTTATAAAATCGGCGGCAATATGCGGCATTCCAATACTATTTGGGGGAGCAATGATATGGATTGCTCCATTTGCCGCTGAAATCATAACCCTAATCATTGCGATGATTGTCACAAGACATACAAAGTTGATTTTTCAATAATATACACCACATAAAAAGAAAGAAAAGCTTCTAAAAAGTATGACTTATTACAGATACGATAATGGAAGAATATATTAAGACATATCGGGAGGAAATATAATGGAAACAGAATGGATACGCTGTCCCATATGCGGAAATAAAAGCCGTAACAAAATGAGGGCAGATACAGAACTAAAAAATTACCCTCTCTACTGCCCGAAATGTAAACGGGAAACTTTAGTTGATGTAAAGGATTTTCAAATAATCGTCATCAAAGAGCCAGACGCTTTAGACGCAGAGCCGATGAACTTGTGAGTAAACTCACAGATTATCGACTCTATTCTTTTATACAGGGCAGGAAAAGCCCGCCGAATAAAAAAACGACGTTCGGTGGGCAGCTTTGCTGTGCCATGATTTCCCTCTGACTTCGTTTTGGAGTTTGGAGGGATTTTTTCATGTGTGGGCGCAAGCCTATCCCACTCTGCCGCCTGCTTCAGCAGGCGTTTACATACATAGTATCACGGACTAACGAGGACAATCTGTTAAAAAAATCCTCGCTTGTGCATGGTACTCTTTTACCCTCAAGC
>ENA-ORNQ01001811-ORNQ01001811.1-human-gut-metagenome-genome-assembly--contig:-NODE-1811-length-15664-cov-2.699468_pt1 | contig 15664 bp, 10 predicted proteins | sample MGYA00242116_ERZ509024 | MGnify/ENA primary metagenome ERZ509024 (study PRJEB26280, sample SAMEA2338697) | human gut metagenome | biome: human gut; feature: human-associated habitat; material: faeces...
GCCATGGATACGGTAACCGAGGCGCAATTGGCTATTGCTATCGCTCGTGAAGGAGGAATTGGAGTCATTCATAAAAATATGAGTATCGAGGCTCAGGCCCGTCAAGTTCATGCTGTTAAACGAGCTGAAAATGGAATGATTTATGACCCTGTGACAATCAAGTGCGGGTCGACGGTGCGCGAAGCGTTGTCTATGATGAGTGAATACCATATAGGAGGGATTCCCGTAGTGGACGATAAAAATCTTTTGGTGGGTATTGTAACGAATCGGGACTTGCGTTTTGAACGCGATTTGGAAAGATTGGTAGACGAGGTAATGACCAAAGACAATTTAGTGACGACTTCACAATCCACCGATTTGCAACAGGCTGCGGATATTCTTCAAAGGCACAAGATAGAGAAGCTCCCGGTTGTCGATAAAGACGGCCATTTGGTAGGGTTGGTTACTTATAAGGATATAACGAAAGCCAAAGATAAACCGTTTGCTTGTAAAGATAAATTAGGTCGGCTGCGTGTGGCTGCGGGGGTCGGTGTTACAGCCGATTCGATGACTCGTGTGGATGCGTTGGTAGAAGCCGGAGTCGATGCTATCGTTATAGATACGGCGCATGGACATTCTAAGGGCGTAATCGGTGTATTGAAAGATATAAAAGCAAAATATCCAGATATCGATGTCGTTGTGGGAAATATTGCGACGGGTGAAGCCGCTAAATTTTTGGTGGAAGCCGGAGCCGACGGAGTGAAAGTAGGTATAGGTCCTGGTTCCATTTGTACGACCCGGGTGATTGCCGGTGTCGGGGTTCCTCAATTATCTGCCGTTTATGACGTGGCGAAAGCATTGAAAGGAACAGGCGTGCCATTGATTGCCGATGGTGGAATTCGTTATTCGGGTGATATTGTAAAAGCATTGGCTGCTGGGGCTTACTCAGTTATGTTGGGCGGTATGCTGGCTGGTGTTGAAGAATCGCCGGGAGAAACGATCATATTCAATGGACGTAAGTATAAGTCATATCGGGGTATGGGATCTCTCGAAGCGATGGAGAAAGGTTCGAAAGACCGTTATTTCCAAGCTAATGAGACTGATACTAAAAAATTGGTTCCCGAGGGAATTGCGGCTCGTGTTCCCTTTAAAGGATCTTTATATGAAGTGGTTTATCAGATGGTCGGCGGTTTGCGTGCCGGAATGGGATATTGTGGAGCTAAGGATATAGAGGCTTTACATGATGCTAAGTTTACTCGTATTACCAATGCTGGTGTAGCCGAAAGTCACCCTCATGATGTGTCGATAACCAGCGAGGCTCCGAATTATAGTAGAGGATAACTTTTCCGATAAGGAAGGTAGATTTTTGGGAAGAATACACTATTTTAGTGATTACGATATAATTTTCTTATATTTGAAGCGTTAAAATAGTGTATTATTTTTGTTGATAACTCGGGACTATCAAGTCTCAATAAAATGTAGTGCATAACACAATGAAAAACAAATGGCTCTTAGCGGCTTTGCTTGCCGGAAATTCTTGGTTTGGAGGGGGGGCTACCGATGTCGACCCTGTTATTATGAGAGTGAATAATAAAGATATTCACAAATCGGAATTTGAGTATATCTATAATAAGAACAGCCAGCAACAAATCGATCATAAATCTCTCGATGAATACGTTACACTATTTAAGAACTACAAGTTGAAAGTCGCCGAGGCCGAAGCTATGGGGATTGATACGACTTCGGCATTTAAAAATGAATTGGCGGGGTATAGAGAAGAGTTGGCTAAACCCTATTTGATCGATGCTTCTGTTGATGACCGTTTGGCACATGAGGCTTATGACCGAATGAAAGAAGATGTGGAGGTAAGCCATATTCTCATAGGATTGAATGCTCGGACTCCTGAGGACCGAGCCGAGGCAAAGAAAAAAGCCGAATCGGTATTGGCTGAAATCAAGGCGGGTGAAGACTTTGGAATGTTGGCAGAGAAATTCAGTGAAGACGGATCGAGGCAGAATAAGGGATATTTAGGATTTATTAGAGGCGGACGTACGGTTTATCCTTTTGAAAAGGCTGCTTTCGCATTACAAGCGGGAGAAGTTTCCGATATAGTGGAAACCCAGTTCGGATATCACATTATAAAAGTACATAGTCGTCGTCCCAATCCGGGAGAGTTTCTATTTTCCCATATCATGATATTAGTGCCTCGTGGTGCTTCTGATGAAGTAAAAGCGCAGAAAGAATCCGAGATACGAGCCATTTATGAAGAATTGAAGTCGGGAGCCGATTTTGCTACGATGGCAAAGGAGCGATCGGAAGATAAGGCTTCTGCCGTACGAGGTGGAGAATTACCGTGGGTGAGTAGTGGACAATTTGTAAAAGAGTTCGAGGATGCTGCATTTGCTCTTAAAAATAAAGGTGATATTACAGAGCCTGTATTATCCCCCTATGGCTGGCATATCATTAAGTTAATGGACCGGCGGGATATTAAGCCGTTTGAACAAATGCGCTCGGAGATTACGCGAATGATGGCACGAGACGAAAGAGGTAGCATGGCTCGTAATGCGATGGTGGCTAAATTGAAAAATGATTATGGTTTTTCTTTGGAAGAATCGCAGAGGGCGAAGTTGATGAAATTGGCTGGCGATTTAGGTAAAGTCGATTCTTCTTATATAGCGGCTATTCATAATGACCAAAGTGTTTTATTCTCGTTTGAGAACCATTCATATACAGTGGCCGATTTTGCCTCGTTTTTGTCCAAAGGCCGAGATGTGACGGTCAATGCACCCGATTATATTTCGACTATGATTGGTTATATGGCCGATATGGAAATATTAGATTTCGAGAAGGCTCATTTGGAAGATAAGTATCCCGATTTTCGCAATTTGATGAATGAATATCGAGACGGCATGTTGCTGTTTGAAATCAGCAATAGGGAAGTTTGGGAAAAAGCATCGAAAGATACCGAGGGTTTGCAGAAGTTTTTCAAGAAAAATAGGAAAAAATACAAATGGGATAAACCCCATTATAAAGGATTTTTGATTCAATGTTGTGATGCGGCTACCGCCGATGGTATAAAGAACCGGATTAAAGAACTCGATGACGATTCTGTAATCGTCGTGTTGAATCGAGAGTTCAATACCGATTCTTTAACAAGAGTAAAAGTGGAGCGAGGTTTGTTTGTTGAGGGAGATAATGAAAAAATTGACGAATTGGTATTTAAGGGAGCTCCGGTGAAAGCCGATGAGAAGTTGCCGATAGCTTTTGTGTCTGGTAAACTATTGAAGAAAATGCCGGAGGCGTATACCGATGTGAGAGGACAAGTAACGGCCGATTACCAAACTTACCTTGAAAAAGTTTGGGTGAAGAAACTCAATAAAAAATATCCGGTAGAAATCTATGAAGATGTCCTAAAAACAGTTAATAGGCCGTAGTTGCCATTATTTAGTCGTAATTTAGCGGATATTTATGTAGGTAATATAGATGTATAAAGTCTCGATAATAGTATTATGCGCAGCATTTTCGGCATGCCTTTTTACGGCATGCCGGAGTGGGTTACAGAGCGATGAAAATTCATTGGTACAAGTGGGCGATGAAATACTATCGCGTCAAGAGCTTGCCGATGCCATGCCGGAGGGTCTTTCACGCGCTGATAGTACCGATTTTGCCGACAAGTATATCCGTCGATGGATTTGTGATGTATTACTATATCGAATGGCACAAAAGAATATTCCCGATATAGAACGTATTGATGCATTGGTTGAGAAATACCGACGAGATTTAGTCATATTCGAATATCGTAAGAGATTGGTTAATGAACGGGTGACGAAGTCTTTTGATGAACAAGAAATGCTGGATTATTATGAGCGAAATTCAGAAATGTTTCGTTTGCATGAAGCCATCTTGAAAGGGTTGTTTCTTAAAGTACCGGAGAATACGCCCAATCTTGGACAGTTGAAAAAATGGTATTGTTCTACAAATCCCGATGGAGTAGAAAAGATCGAGAAATATGCTTTGAAAAATGCGGTGATCTATGACTACTTTTATGACAAGTGGATACCGTTTGAAGAAATCGTCAATAATATTCCATACGAGTTTGGAGATGCTGAATCCTTTTTAAAGACACATCATAAGTTGGAATTTAATAAAAACGGATATTGGTATTTACTGAATATTACAGAATATCGTTTGCCGGGAGAAGAAATGCCTTATGATTTTGCTCGGGCTCAAATTCAGGAAATTTTGACAAATAGCAATCGGTTGAACTTTGATCGGGAGCTGGAAGAAAATCTGTATCGGGATGCCGAGAAGTCGGGTGATATAAAGTGGTTGTATAAAGGTGAGAAATCTATTGAAAAAGAGAGTATAAAATAATTGAATTATGCGTAAAGTTACTGATTGGCTTTTATTTTTCTTTATGGCGGTGTCTTTGCCGGCTTTTTCCGATGACAATGTTATCGATGAGGTTGTATGGATAATAGGAGATGAAGCTATTTATAAGTCTGAGGTTGAAGAGCAATATCGACAAATGCAATACGACGGACAACGTATCGATGGCGATCCTTATTGTGTAATACCCGAACAGCTTGCCGTGCAGAAACTTTTTCTGCATCAGGCGAAACTGGATACGATTACAGTTCCTGATGCTACTGTTTTTCAACAAGTAGAGGCTCGTATCAATTATCTGATCGCTAATATCGGGTCGAAGGAAAAAATGGAAGAATACTTTAAAAAGCCGGTAACCGAAATTCGTGAAGAGTTGGCGAATGTTATTCGTGATCAGGGAACCGTACAGGAAGTACAACGAAATTTGGTAAAAGATGTAAAAACCACACCGGCCGAGGTGCGTAAGTTTTATAATCAATTGCCGGCCGACAGTATTCCTTATATTCCCATGCAGGTAGAAGTCCAAATTATTACTTTGAATCCTAAGGTTCCGCAGCAGGAAATAGATAATGTGAAAGCTCGATTGCGTGATTTCAGCGAACAAGTAAATAAAGGCGAGCGGGATTTCTCTACTCTTGCGGTTCTTTATTCCGAAGATCGGGGATCTGCCATGATGGGGGGAGAAATGGGCTTCGTGAGCAAAAGCAATTTGGTGCCGGAGTTTGCCAATGTCGCGTTTAACTTGAATGACCCGAAGAAGGTTTCTAAAATTGTGGAGACCGAATATGGTTACCATATTATACAGTTGATAGAGAAGAGAGGCGACCGTATAAATGTTCGGCATATACTACTTCGTCCGCACGTTTCCGAGAAAGATATATCCGATGCTTTGATTCGTCTCGATTCGTTGAGGGTAGATTTGATAGATAAGAAAATATCGTTCGATGAAATAACCCAATATGTTTCGCAAGACAAGGATACTCGCAATAACAAGGGACTTATGGTAAACCCTCAAACCGGAAATTCTAAGTTCGAGATGGGACAATTGCCCCAAGATGTGGCTAAGGTGGTTGCCGATTTGAAGGTGGGCGAAATTTCGAAACCGTTTGTCATGACCGACGAACGTAAAAATAAAGAGGTGGTTGCAATCGTAAAGCTGAAAAACAGAATAGATGGACATAAAGCCAATATGTCTGATGATTATCAAACCTTAAAAGCCATTGTAGAGGAAAAGAAGAAGACCGATATATTGAATGAGTGGTTGGCTAAGAAGCAGAGCGAGACATATATCCGCATAAAAGAAGGTTGGCGAAACTGCGAATTTAAGTATGACGGTTGGATAAAGAAATAAGATCGACGCCAATGGGGCATCAAAAAAGAATAAGAGATGAAAAGAGAAGGCATAAAATACTGGTTGGTATTTTATGCCTACTTACTCTTGGTATGTGGGCGGCATCGGGCACTCCCGAAAAAAAACTTCCTAAACAGGACGATCCCGATAAAGTGTACTTGGTGAATAGTGACGAACTTACTTTCGATAAGGAGCAGAGTGCCGATTATCGAGTATTGAGGGGAAATGTTGTCTTTCGGAAAGATAGTATGTATATGTACTGCGACAGTGCATATTTTTATGAAAAAGACAACTCACTCGATGCATTTAGTAATGTTCGCATGGAGCAGGGCGATACTCTGTTTATTTATGGAGATGTGTTATATTATCGTGGAGATGAGCAGATAGCTCGACTGCGGAATAATGTGCGCATGGAAAACAGAGATGTAACTTTGTTTACCGATAGTTTGAATTATGAGATGATTCCGAATATCGGCTATTATTTCGATGGGGGCAAATTGGTTGATTCTCAGAATGAATTGACTTCTGTATATGGTCAATATTCCCCCGATACCAAACAGTCGGTCTTCAATTTCGATGTGCAGTTGGTGAATGAAAAATATACATTATATTCCGATACGCTCGAATATAATACGCAGACTAAGATTGCCGATATTGTGGGTCCTTCGACTATTGTGTCGGATAGTAATATCATTTATTCGTCGGCGGGTTGGTATAATACCGAAACTGATAAATCGATGCTTTTGGATCGTTCTTTGGTTATGTCGAAAGGACAGAGCCTTACGGGGGATACGATTTTTTACGATAGGCGATCGGGATTCGGAGAAGTGTTCGGTAATATGGTGCTCAACGACTCCATTCGTTCGGTGATTATGGAGGGACAATATGGTTTCTACAATGAAAGAACCGAGTATTCGTTTGCGACAGATTCGGCACGCTTATTGGAGTTTTCGCGAGGCGATACGTTGTATTTGCATGCCGATACTCTTAAATCTCACTTGGTATTGCCCGATTCCACCCGTCTTTTGCAGGCCTATCATGGTGTGAGATTTTTTAGGATAGATGCGCAGGGAGTTTGTGATTCTATGGAGTTTACGTCGGTAGATTCGCTCCTTCACATGTATAAACTCCCTATCATTTGGAATGAAAATTATCAGATAACCGGAGATACGATTCGCATACACATGAATGACAGTACGGTCGATTGGGCCTTGATTCCCGGGTCTGCTTTTGCTGCACAGCATAAAGATTCTGTTTTTTATGATCAAGTTTCCGGTAAGGAGTTGAAAGCATGGTTTGAGCAAGGGCAGTTGCGTCAAATAGATGTAAACGGCAATGCTCAAACGATTTTCTATCCTCAGGAACGGGATTCGACATTGACAGGGCTGAATAAAGCCGAAAGCGGATTTTTGAGAATGTACTTGAAAAATCAGCAGATGGAGAAGATAATTATTTGGCCTCAACCGCAGGGAAGCATGACTCCGTTGGACTTGATAAAGCCCGAGCAGCTATATTTACCGGCCTATAAATGGTATAGTGATTTGAGGCCGGTAAGCCCCGAAGACATATTTCGAAAACCAGAAGTGAAAATAGAAGTTGTTGAAGAGAAAAAACATCGCTTCAATCATTAAGATTTGGTCGAATTATGAGTGATATCATACATTTATTGCCCGATTCTGTGGCTAATCAAATTGCAGCTGGAGAAGTGATACAACGTCCGGCCTCGGTAATTAAAGAATTGGTGGAGAATGCTGTCGATGCGGGAGCTACGTCTATTCAGATTATTTTGAAAGATGCAGGACGTACTCTTATTCAGGTGATAGACGACGGCAAAGGAATGTCTCCGACCGATGCCCGGTTAGCCTTCGAACGTCATTCGACTTCTAAAATTCGTTCGGCCGACGATTTATTCTCGCTACGTACGATGGGGTTTCGAGGAGAAGCGTTGGCTTCTATCGCCGCTATTTCTCAGGTAGAGCTTCGTACGCGCAGAGTCGACGATGAGGTAGGCTCTTGTATACGTATGTCGGCTTCCCAATGTGAAGGGCAGGAGGCGATTTCTACTCCTGTGGGGAGTAATTTTGCGGTAAAAAATATCTTTTTTAATGTGCCAGCACGACGTAAATTTCTTAAATCCAATCAGGTGGAATTGAGCAATATACTCAATGAGTTTGAGCGTATGGCATTGATTAATACTCAGATTAGTTTTATTCTCGTCCATAATGACTCGGAATTGTATAATTTGCCGGCTACCAATTTGAGGCAGCGTATTGTTGCACTTTTTGGTAAGAGTCTTAATCAGCAGTTACTTTCTTTGGGAACGGAAACGTCTTTGGTGAAGATTTCGGGTTATGTGGGGCGTCCCGAAGCTGCTCGCAAAAGAGGAGCATTACAATATTTTTTTGTAAATGGCCGGTATATGCGCCACCCATATTTTCATAAAGCGGTGACGATTTGTTACGAACATTTGATACCGGTCGGTGAAATGCCCAATTACTTTATCAATCTTACGGTCGATCCCGAGACGATTGATGTGAATATCCACCCGACTAAGACCGAAATAAAATTTGAGAACGAGCAGCCCATCTGGCAAATTCTTTCTGCGTCTGTAAAGGAAGCATTGGGAAAATTCAGTACGGCTCCCTCTATCGATTTCGATATGGAAGATGCACCGGAAATTCCAACATCGAAGCCGGGTACACATGTTCTTCCCCCTACGGTTCATGTGGATACGACGTATAATCCTTTTCGAGCAGGAGGTGGCAGTTCTTCTGTGAAGAGACCGAACTATGATTGGCAGCAGCTTTATAGCAGCTTTAACAATACAAAAGAAGGTTCGACCGTTCAGCCCGATTCAGACAACGATTTTCCGTCTAAATTGGATTTCTCTGATGGATATGTTTCCAATTTTTCTAGTGAAGGGGAACAATCGGTTTTTCCTGAGTTCGAGTCGAAACTGAATCAAAGCGGTAGGACTGTGTTGCAGTTGAAAGGGAAATACATTATGACTCCTTCGGCTGAGGGGTTAATGGTGATAGATCAACATCGGGCTCATGGCATAATTTTGTTTGAGCGTTTTGTGGCGGGAATATCCTCTCGCGAAATGGCTTCGCAACGTGTTTTGTTCCCCGAAATCATGCAATTGACAGTCTCTCAATCAGAAACTTTACATGGAATCTGGGAAGAATTGATAGCGCTTGGATTCGATTTAGCCGATATGGGGCAGAATAGTTATTCTATCAATGCGATACCGGCCGGTATAGAAGGGATAGATGTACGAGACCTTATTGGGCAAATGCTTGTAACTGCTTCGGAGAAAGAACATGATGCAAAGGCTTCGTTGCAAAAGCGTATGGCTTGGACTTTGGCCGAGACTGCTGCTGTACCGGTGGGACAGTCTCTTTCTCAGGAAGAAATGTTGTCTATGGTCGATGATTTGTTATCTTTGAAAACACCAGCTTATACACCCGATGGCAAATCGGTTTTTATCATCGTTTCGTATGACGAGTTGCAGAAACGGTTTAATTGATTGAGTTATGTTGATTTTGTTGTCTCCGGCAAAAACGATGGTAGGGAGTAGTAGAACTACCGTTCCTTTTGTTACCGTTCCGTTATATAAAAGTGAGGCCGAGCATATAGCGATGGAAATGGCTGGTTATTCGGTCGAAGAACTGTCGGGTATGCTGGGGATAAATCGTAATTTGGCCTTGCAGACGAAAGAGAGATATAATGTATTTCATTCGCCCGACGTGCATGGATTACCGGCTCTTTTGGCCTATACCGGTATTGTCTTTCGTTACATTTCGCCGGCCGATTTTACCGAGGCCGATTTTGAATATGCTCAGAATCATCTGCGTATGGCATCGGCTTGTTACGGATTGACTCGGCCGCTCGATGTAATAAAACCCTACCGCATGGAATATACTGTTGAATTGCCTTCGATGGGTATTCCTGTTTCGGAATATTGGAAGCCGCTTTTAACCGATAAATTGATTGACGATACAAAAGCGGCTGGGGGAATATTGGTCAATTTGGCGAGCCGTGAAATCCAGCAATCGTTCGATTGGTCTCGAATAAATAAAAGGGTACGAGTAATTACTCCCGAATTTAAAGTATATAAAGGCGACGGGTTTAAGACAATCGTGATATATGCGAAAATGATGAGAGGGGCGATGACTCGTTATATTCTAAAAAACAAAATATCCCACCCCGACGATATTTGTTCTTTCTCGGCAGAGGGCTTCCACTTTTCGCCCGAACATTCGAGAGAAAATAATCCTGTATTTGTCGTTTAATCAGCGTTGTTGTCTTGTTATATAAATAGTTCCGGTTCTTTTCTTGTTTCGCATTTTTCCTTGAAAGCCCGAATAGATAGAAATAATTTCAGTGGATTTATTTTTCTCGCATTTTGAGGACAGACGGCGATACATCTCATGCAAGAGATACATTGGCTTTCGTCCGTCATTCGGGGATTCTCTTGGGGAATAGCGTTAGTGGGGCATAATGCCGCGCATTTCCCGCACTGTGTGCATTTTTTACCGGCACGAGGTTTCAGGGGTACTCCGTTATATATTTTATAATCAGCATTTCCTTTCACTTGTATTTCTGTGAAACTCTCTCCATTTTTCAGTTGCACCAATTTAGTTTTGATTTGTTCTGAAAAATTCTTTAAGATCGTTTCATCGTCAGAATCCGGACGACCTTTGGCATAAACCCTCATGATAGAATGCTCGGCAATACAGGCGATACAAGCAACGGTTTGAAATCCGTTCGATTCTATCGTTGTCTTTAATTCAAGTAAAGCATCGTCGTAATCCCGATTCCCGTAGACGACCACGAGTATAGCCGGGGTGTTATGCCCGGTTATACGTTTCAGTCGATCTATGGCTACGGAAGGAACTCTCCCTCCATACACAGGAACAGCCACTAATAGGGTGTCTTCCCCATTTAGCTCGTAAGAGTTCTGTTGCCGTGTATGGTCGGTAATATCTATTTCTGTAGCCTGAGGGTCTATCTCTTTGCCGATGATATAGGCAGCCTTTCGGGTTCCACCCGTCGGGCTGAAATAAACGATGTGCATTTTTTTATTGTTTGTTTCTACGCTCCTGAACAATGGCATCGAGAACTGCGACAGTCGTTAGGTTGACAATATCTCTCGTCGAACTGGCAATATCGGTGAAGTGAATAGGCTTGTTCAATCCCATTTGTATCGGGCCGATAGACTCTGCCACACCCATTTCCAGCATCATTTTATAAGCCGAGTTCGCCGAACTTAAATTCGGGAAAACAATCGTATTTACTTCTCTCCCTTTCAGCTTGTTGAACGGATACGATTTGTCTCGGAGTTTATTATTGAGGGCAAAGTTCATTTGCATTTCTCCGTCGATGATGATTTCGGGATATTGTTCGTGTAAAATTTTAATGGCTTCGTGTACTCTTAGGGGACTTCCTTGATTATCCGACCCGAAGTTAGAATAGGATACCATAGCGATAACAGGATCTTTGGCAAAAAACCTTACAGAGTCATAGGACAATTTTGCAATGTCGATTAATGTTTCGGTAGTTGGTTTCCGATTGATGAGTGTATCGGCGAGGAAATAAGTCCCGCACTTGGTGTTCATGATGTGCATGGCTCCGAAATGTTTGTATCCTTCGCGTATACCGATAACCTCTTTCGCAATCTGTATAGTCTCTGCATACTTGGAGTATGTGCCTGTGATGAAGGCGTCGGCTTCTCCGGCTTCGACCATCATCATACCGAAGTAATTGCGGTCGAACATCTTTTCATGAGCTTCGGCGTAGGTCATGCCCTCGCGTTGTCTCTTTTCTGTAAGAAGCTGTGCGTAGCGGATACGGCGGTCTTCTTCGTTCGGATGCCTCAAATTGATAATTTGCATGCCCGATAAATCTACACCTATGGACTCTGCCAACTTCCCTATTAACTCATCGTTCCCTAATAAAATAGGTTTGCAAATACCCTCTTTCATTGCCGTAGAAGCCGCTTGTAACATATTGGCATGATTGGCTTCGGCAAACACGACACGTTTGGGCTCTTTGCGGGCCATTTCGGTAAATTCCCGTAACATCTTGTTGTCATATCCCATCAGCTTTTTCAGCCGGTCATTGTAGGCATCCCAGTCGGTGATGTGATGCTGGGCGACACCAGAGTCCATCGCTGCTTTGGCGACTGCGGGGGCTACTGCGGTCAATAGTCTGGGGTCGAGAGCTTTGGGGATAATATATTCGGGACCGAACGAAAGTCTCTTTATTCCATAGGCCGAGTTGACAACATCGGGTACAGGTTCTTTGGTTAGTTTGGCAATGGCATACGTAGCGGCCAGTTTCATCTCTTCGTTAATGGCGGTAGCGCGAACATCGAGAGCTCCTCTGAAAATGTAAGGGAATCCCAATACATTATTTATTTGGTTGGGATAGTCCGACCGACCGGTAGCGAATATCAAATCTTTGCGAGAAGCCATTGCTTTATCGTAAGATATTTCGGGATTAGGATTGGCCAATGCGAATACGATGGGCATCGGAGCCATGCTGCGTACCATATCTTGACTCAACACATTTCCTTTTGACAGACCGAGGAATACATCCGCGCCCTTGATTGCTTCTTCCAGTGTATGGATATCTGTGCGGTCGGTTGCAAAATATCTTTTCTGTTCGTTCAGATCGGTACGTGTCTTGCTGATAACGCCTTTACTATCCAGCATGACAATATTTTCGAGGCGAGCGCCCAAAGATACATATAATTTAGTACAAGATACTGCGGATGCACCGGCACCGTTCACGACGATTTTCACATCCTCGATTTTCTTTCCTGCCACCTGCAAGGCATTTACCAAACCGGCGCTGGAGATAATAGCAGTACCGTGCTGGTCGTCGTGCATTACAGGAATGTCTAATTCTTCTTTCAGGCGACGTTCGATTTCAAAACATTCGGGCGCCTTGATGTCTTCCAGATTGATACCTCCAAAGGTAGGAGCGATTGCTTTCACTGCCGCAATGAATTTCTCCGGATCTTTCTCGTCTACTTCGATGTCGAAAACGTCGATACCGGCATAGATTTTGAAAAGCAGCCCTTTACCTTCCATTACAGGTTTGCCGCTTAATGCGCCTATATCGCCCAGTCCGAGTACGGCTGTACCGTTAGAAATAACAGCTACAAGATTTCCTTTAGCTGTATACTTGTATGCATCCTGCGGGTTCTTCTCAATTTCGAGACAAGGTTCTGCTACACCGGGGGAATATGCGAGTGATAAGTCGGTTTGTGTACTATAAGGTTTGGTAGGCACTACCTCAATCTTGCCGGGTTTGCCCTGGGAGTGATAGAGCAAAGCGGCTTCTTTCGTTATTTTAGCCATGGTATATATGTAATTTGTTAATAAGTTATCAATTGGCTGCAAATGTAGGAATAAAAGTTAGAAATTGTTGCTGTTGATTGGTAATTTCTATTAATTTTATAGCAAAATGGCTGAATTTATGATATGAGATACATAGGATATGCATTTATATCCTATTCTTTTTTAAAAGCTTAGATATTGATTTATTGAAATTTTAACAAGCGCTTTGGTTGTCGGCTTTAGTTATTTCGTTATTTTTGAGTCCATATATGATTTAACCTTATTTGATGATGATTACCACCCAACAACTTCAATTATTGAAGGAAGGAAATAAAAATGCTTTTGAAGCGTTGTATCGTGCATACAATGCTCGCATTTACAGTTTTGTCCTTTCTATGATAGGCGATGCCGGGGTGGCAAAGGATATTACACAGGATATCTTTCTCCAAATCTGGGAGAAACGGCTCAATATTGATTTGGAAGGTAATTTTGACGGTTATCTTTTTAAGATATCCCAAAATATGGTATACCATTACGTAAGGCGCGAACTCCTGCTTCAAAATTATGTGGATAAACTATCCAATGAATCGGCTGACGAATCCGTAGAGATAGATGAAGAGTTGGATTATTTATTTTTAGAAGAATATATCCTGAAACTTTTGGAAGAACTGCCTCCTGCCCGTCGGGAAGTTTTTATGCTCTACTGGAAATCCGGGCTGAACTATCGTGAGATAGCTGAACAGTTGGATATATCCGAAAAGACTGTTGCTACACAGGTACATCGTTCTTTGGATTTCCTGCGTGACAAACTGGGGACGATTGCCTTTTCTGTCTCTCTCTTCCTGCACCATATCTAATGCTTAATCTTTAAAGTTAATATCTAACTTATCTTTATTTTCTTGTAGTCCTTTTCTGTCTCTCAAGGCTAGTATATATAGAACAGGAAAATTATGGAGCAACACGATTACATAGTACTATTGGAAAAATTCTTCAAGAAGGAGGCCTCTTCTGAAGAAAGAAGGATACTTATTGAATGGATTCGCAAACCGGGGATTCGTGATGAGTTTAATTCGCTTTGCGAGCAGATGTGGAAAGAAGCAGCTGTCGAAATAGATAAGACGGTGGAAGAAGAAATGTGGAATCATCTGCAGCGGAATTTGGATGAACCCAAAATTCTGTATCCGAAGAAGCGGCGTTGGCAACCTATTATATATAAGGTGGCGGCCACTATATTATTACCGGTTTGTTTGGGACTGGCCACTTATTTCGGAGTAGGACATATAAATAAGGTATCGCAGGATCCTTTCATGGTTGCAGTAGATTACGGGCAGAAAGCGAACCTGACTTTACCTGATGGAACGAAAGTCTGGTTGAATTCGGCTACTCATCTTTCTTATGATGCGGAGTATAACAAATCCGACCGAAAGATTTATTTAGACGGAGAAGCCTATTTTGAGGTGGCAAAGAACAAAGACAAGCGCTTTATCGTCTGCTGCAATGATTTGGAGATAGAAGCGTTGGGAACAACCTTTGATGTGAAGGGATATGGCGACGATCTTTCCGTCACGACACTGCTGGCGGAAGGAAGTGTCAGGGTTTCTAATAAAACGAATGCCACATTGTTGAAACCCGGCGAAAAGGTAGAGTATCATAAGAACAAGCAGACATTTACTAAATCGCCCATCTCGGATCTGCGTGAAATCGACTTTTGGCGTAACAATATGTTGATTTTTAATTCATCCTCTTTAGCGGAGATCGCGACTACGCTGGAGCGGATGTACGGAGTGAAAGTCGTGTTTGACTCCGAGAAACTGAAGAACGTGCTATTTTCCGGAACCATCCGGAACAGCAGTTTGCATAATGTATTTTACATTATAAGCCTTACTTATCCTTTGACTTATAAGTTAGAAGGAGATACGGTGAAAATAGGAAGTAGTATTAACTAAAAAAAGACGATTTATGGAAGACACCTCATAATAAAACAAAGAGGGTAGAATTATGTAGCAGCATAATTCCACCCTGAAATTAAATACGGTTTATACATGATAGTAAAAAAGAAATTTTTCCTTATGCGGATAAGGGAAAGGGAATCCTTTTTGCATCACGATTTCACAAAGATAATAAAAAGTCTGATTTTCAGACTTATATTTTAAAGAATTTAAAGCTAATTACTAATGAGAAAACAATTACATATCATATTAAGGCTTGTTATGTTCTGTTGTATCTTGTTGTTTGTGTCTCAAGAGGTAAGTGCGCAGATCACTTTCTCTGTAAAGAATCAGACAATACGCCAGACGATACGAGTGATTGAAAAGAAGGCTGATTACAGCTTTTTTTATACGGATAAGCTTCCCGGATTAGATCAAAAAATTTCATTGACAGTGAGTAATGAAAGTATTGATGCGGTTTTAGAAAAAGTTTTCAAAGGATCATCTATTAGTTATAAAATAGAATCGGGTAAGCAAGTGGTGCTTACTCTGAAAAGTGAACAGAACGCCCCCCAGAAAGGCGATAAGAAAACAATCACCGGTGTTGTGTCCGACCGGAGGGGAGAACCCTTGATTGGTGTCACAGTGAGAGTGGAGGGAGAGAATATTGG
>ENA-ORNQ01001813-ORNQ01001813.1-human-gut-metagenome-genome-assembly--contig:-NODE-1813-length-15626-cov-10.701432_pt1 | contig 15626 bp, 14 predicted proteins | sample MGYA00242116_ERZ509024 | MGnify/ENA primary metagenome ERZ509024 (study PRJEB26280, sample SAMEA2338697) | human gut metagenome | biome: human gut; feature: human-associated habitat; material: faeces...
TTCCGGAATCTCCTCGATCGGCTCCTCTGTCTGCTGCAGTGCTTCGTACTCCTGCACCTGCTCTGCATCTGCCTCGGCCTGCTGTGTTTTCTCATATGCTTCGTACGGCGAACCGGCTTCTTTTTCTTCTTCACCGGCCACATACTGGCTCATCACACCGCCGTTTACCGGTTTTACTTCCGGCGTCTCTGCCGGCTCTTTCGTCGCAGCCATTTCACCGGCTCCGCTCTCTCCGGCTAACCGCACTTTAAGTGCTTCCGGATCCTCGGACGGCTCTTCATTCTTTTTGTAGTCAAAACGATGCTCGTATTTGATCTGCTGGGACGGTGACAGCGGCTCGTACTTCATTTTCAGATCCATTGCCTTTGTCACATATTTGCCCTCGCTGAACCACAGGATCAGCTCATCACAGGCATCGATGCATTTCTGCGTCTCTCCGGCTTTGCTGTAAAGGTTTGCCAGTTCATATGCCCATCTCTCGGTAAATTCCCGCTCTTTGTATTCCTCCAGAAGGGAAATCTGCTCCTCAAGCGGCGCTTTCTGTCCTCTTAAAATCTTGTATTTCAGCAGATACCGGGAATTATCGTGACGTGCGACTGCTTCAAACTCGTTGTAAAAGTCAATCGCCTCATCAAAGTCTTTCATTTTTACGGAGACCTCTACCAGGCGGTACAGAATGCCCTTTCCGATGGAGGAACGGTCATACGCCATCAGCAGAATCTTCTTCGCCTCCGGATATCGTTTGTTCGCCTCATAGACATCCGCTACCATGCCGAGCGTGCGCAGACTCTTGACACGCCGCCAGTCAACGGCTTCTACAACTGCAAGTGCCCCCTCATAGTCCTCTTTTTTTACCAGACTGTTCAGCTCTTCCAGCCGGCTTTGATATTCAGCTTTATCCAATCTTTTCACCTCAATACATTTCAGATTGTTTTAGTTCATAGACACGAACAGTGTACCACACTCCCCGTAGAATGTCAAAAGAATGCCTGTTTTGCAGGCATTTTTCGGGATGCAAATCCTTCCAGCGGGCATTAAAAAAAGAACACCCGCCCCTCCGGTTTTTCCCGGAAAAGCAGGTGTCCCCTAACTACTTATATTTGATTCCGATTACTTTCTGACAGTAATCTTGTCCAGATGCCAGATATCATCTACATACTGCTGGATGGTACGGTCGGATGTGAATTTGCCGCTGTGTGCGGTATTCAGGATCGCGCTTCTTGCCCATGCAGAAGTATTTCTGTATTTATCCTCAACACGCTCCTGTGCTGCCGCATAGGACTTGAAGTCTGCCAGGGTAAAGTACATATCCGGGCGCGGAGCATTCTTCGGTGTGAGCAGGGAGTCATACAGATCACGGAACATCATGGTGTCGCCGTTTGAGTATCTTCCGCTGATCAGATCCATCACTACGTTGTGGATGTCCTGATCGTGGATGAAGTAGCTCATCGGATCGTAGGTGTAGTTGTTCTCATATTCGATAACCTGATCTGCGGAAAGTCCGAAGATAAAGGCGTTCTCCTTTCCAACTTCCTCAACGATCTCTACGTTTGCACCGTCCATGGTTCCAAGAGTCAGGGCACCGTTCAGCATGAACTTCATGTTACCGGTACCGGAAGCCTCTTTACTTGCGGTGGAAATCTGCTCGGAAACATCAGCAGCGGCAAAGATCAGCTCTGCGTTGCTGACACGATAATCCTCGATAAATACAACTTTGATCTTTCCTTTGATGGTCGGATCGTTGTTTACGACATCCCCAACGGAATTGATCAGTTTGATGATCGCTTTTGCACGCTCATAGCCTGCGGAAGCTTTTGCTCCAAAGATGAAGGTTCTTGGGTAGAACGGCATATCCGGGTTCTTTTTCAGACGGTCATACAGATACATGATATGAAGAATGTTCATAAACTGGCGTTTGTACTCATGCAGACGTTTTACCTGAACATCAAAAATGGAGTTCGGATCTACATCAATGCCGTTATGCTCTTTGATGTATTTTGCCAGGCGAACTTTATTTTTGTATTTAATCTCCATAAATTCCTTCTGTGCCTGTGTATCATCTGCAAGCTCAGCGATCTTTTCGATCTTCGGAAGGTCAGTAATCCAGCCATTTCCGGCATACTCAGTTACCCAGTCAGCCAGAAGCGGATTTCCGTGAAGCAGGAAACGACGCTGTGTAATACCGTTCGTCTTATTGTTGAACTTCTCCGGAGTCATCTCGTAGAAGTCTTTTAAGGTCTGTTTTTTCAGGATCTCGGTATGAAGCTTTGCAACACCGTTGACAGAATATCCGCCTACGATAGCCAGACGAGCCATATGAACCTGTCCGTCATAGATCACTGCCATCTGGCGGACTTTTTCCTCATCACCCGGGTACTGCTCTCTTACCTGGATCAGGAAGCGGCGGTTGATCTCTTCTACGATCTGATAGATACGCGGAAGAAGTCTGGAGAACAGGTCAACCGGCCATTTTTCAAGTGCCTCTGCCATAATCGTATGGTTCGTGTATGCACAGGTCTTTGTCGTAATCTCCCATGCCTCATCCCAGCCAAGGCCTTCCACATCCATAAGAATTCGCATCAGCTCCGGAACAGCTACGGTCGGGTGGGTATCATTCAGCTGGAAGGTAACCTTCTCATACAGCTTCGTAATATCATCGTGCTGTTTTTTATATTTTGCAACTGCTCTCTGTACGCTTGCAGAAATAAAGAAATACTGCTGTTTCAGACGCAGCTCTTTTCCTTCGTAATGGTTATCGTTCGGATACAGAACCTCTACGATGGTCTTTGCAAGGTTTTCCTGCTCAACAGCTTTGTGGTAATCACCCTTGTCGAAGGAATCCAATGAGAAGTCCTGAATAGCCTCTGCATCCCAGATAGTCAGAGTATTTACAACGTCGTTGTCATATCCTACGATCGGCATGTCGTAAGGAATTGCATTGACAGACTGGTAATCCTTCTGCACAAAGTTTACGCGTCCGGTAGCCTCATCGTACTCCTGCGCCACATATCCGCCGAATTTTACCTCTTTTGCATACTCCGGACGTTTCAGCTCGAATGGATAGCCGTTTTTCAGCCAGTTATCCGGTACTTCTACCTGATAACCGTCGCGGATCTGCTGTTTGAACATACCGTACTTGTAACGGATACCGCAGCCGTACGCCGGATATCCAAGAGTAGCCAGAGAATCCAGAAAGCATGCTGCCAGACGGCCAAGACCGCCGTTTCCAAGAGCCGGATCTCTCTCCTGATCCTCCAGAAGGTTCAGGTTCAGTCCCATTTCCTCGAGAGCTTCCTGTACCTGTTTATATGCAGTCAGGTTGATCAGGTTATTTCCAAGTGCACGGCCCATCAGGAATTCCATGGACATATAGTACAGAATCTTCGGATCCTGTTCTTCCATTGCCTTCTGGGTTTTCAGCCAGTTATCAATAATAACATCTTTTACTGCATAGCAGACTGCCTGATAAATTTCCTGCTGGGAAGCATCTTCCAGGTTCTTTCTGTACAGCATTTTTACATTTTCTTTCACACTGTTCTTAAAAGTTTCTTTTTTGAACTCGGCGTTTAACATCTGCGTCCTCCTTAATAGCAGTCTGCGAGCGGAGAGCTTGTTTTTCTCCCCGCTCGCAGGCCAATTTCATATTAATGATCGTCGTGAAAACACATCCAAAAATAATCTTAGATACGTTCTACTGCCATGGTAACCTTTTCGGAGTTGATATTCCACTCCTTCTCATAGCCCTTTGTCTCTCCGGTCACGATATCTTCTGCCAGAACTTCAGATTTAATTTCATCACCATGGTTTTTCATGATGTCTACAATCTTATCGTTGTCTTTTGCGTATACACGGATCTTGTCCATAACCTCAAAGCCTGCCTCTTTACGCATAGTCTGGATTTTGCTTACCAGCTCACGTACGAAGCCTTCTTCGATCAGTTCCGGAGTCAGATTGGTATCCAGAACAACAGTGATTGTATGGTCGGATTCGGAAACATAGCCTTCCATCTGTGCCATGTCGATCAGCAAATCCTCCTCTAATAATACAATTTCCTGTCCATCGATGTCAAGTTTAAGTTCGCCGGTGCTCTTCAGCTCTGCCATTGCCTTGTTTCCATCGAGCTCGGACAGTACGGTTTTGATCTTGTTCAGGAGTTTTCCGTATTTTGGTCCTACGGTACGCATCTGCGGTTTGAAGCTGTAGCTGATGAAATCTGCGATGTCATCTTTGAATACAACTTCTTTGACATTCAGCTCGTCCTCGATGATCTCTTTGTAGAATTCGGAAAGCTGGAACTCGCTCTTAACATACATCGTTCCGATCGGCTGACGGTTCTTGATATTGGCGGTGTTTCTTGCGGCACGTCCCATAACGACGATCTCCAGCAGGTCGGCCATATCCTCTTCCATCTTCGGATCGATCCAGTTCTCATGTACCTCCGGGAAGTCACACAGGTGGATACTTTCCGGTGCACTTGCATCGATGCTCTTTACGAGGTTCTGATAAATATCCTCTGTCATGAACGGAATCATCGGAGCTGCTGCTTTTGCAACGGTCACCAGTGCGGTGTACAGAGTCATGTAAGCATTGATCTTATCCTGCTCCATGCCTTTTGCCCAGAAACGTTCACGGGAACGGCGTACATACCAGTTACTCATATCGTCCACGAAGGACTGCAGTGCTTTTGCTGCTTCCGGAATCCGGTAATTTTCCAGGTTGTCGTCTACTGCTTTTACAGTGGATTCCAGACGGGACAGCAGCCATTTATCCATAACAGCCAGTTTTTCATACTCCAGACTGTATTTTGTTGCATCAAAGTTGTCGATGTTTGCATACAGAACAAAGAATGCGTAGGTGTTCCACAGGGTTCCCATGAACTTTCTCTGTCCTTCCACGACCGTCTTGCCTGCGAAACGGCTCGGCAGCCACGGAGCGCTGCTGGTGTAGAAGTACCAGCGGATCGCATCGGCACCGTAGGTCTGCAGTGCGTCAAACGGATCTACCGCATTTCCTTTGGATTTACTCATCTTCTGTCCGTTCTCATCCTGTACCAGACCAAGAACGATAACGTTCTCGTACGGTGCTTTGTTGAACAGCAGAGTGGAAATTGCAAGCAGGGAGTAGAACCATCCACGTGTCTGGTCTACAGCCTCGGAAATAAACTGTGCCGGGAACTGTTTCTCGAAGATTTCTTTGTTCTCGAATGGATAGTGATGCTGTGCGAACGGCATGGATCCGGAATCGAACCAGCAGTCGATAACCTCCGGTACACGGTGCATCTCTTTACCGCATTTCGGGCACTTAATGGTCACTGCGTCGATGTATGGGCGGTGAAGCTCGATGTCATCCGGGCAGTTGTCGGCTTTTTCTTTCAGCTCTTCGATGCTGCCGATGCAGTCCTGATGGCCGCATTCACACTGCCATACCGGAAGCGGAGTTCCCCAGTAACGGTTTCTGGAAAGTCCCCAGTCCTGAACGTTTTCCAGCCAGTCGCCGAAGCGTCCTTTTCCGATGCTCTCCGGAATCCAGTTGATGGTGTTGTTGTTGCGGATCAGATCCTCTTTTACTGCAGTCATGCGGATGAACCAGGTCTCACGTGCGTAGTAGATCAGCGGAGTATCGCATCTCCAGCAGTGTGGGTAGCTGTGCTCAAACAGCGGCGCATCAAACAGAAGATCCTTGTCCTCGAGTGCCTGCAGAACGGCCATATCTGCTTTCTTGCAGAAGGTGCCTGCCCACGGAGTTTCCTCTGTCATCTCACCTTTTTCGTTTACTAACTGTACAAATGGAAGATCGTATCTGTGACCAACTTTGGAGTCGTCCTCACCAAATGCAGGGGCGATATGAACAACACCGGTACCATCGGTCAGTGTTACGTAGGTATCGCAGACTACATAGTATGCTTTTTTGTTTCCGATTCTCTTCTCAGCGTACGGGAACAGCGGCTCGTACTCTTTGAACTCGAGATCTTTGCCCTGATAATGCTCCAGAACCTCGGCGCCTTCTCCAAGAACGGTATCTACCAGAGCGGCTGCCATATAATAGGTATATCCTTTGCTTGTTACTTTTACGTAATCCTCATCCGGGTTGACGCAGAGTGCAACGTTGGACGGAAGGGTCCACGGTGTGGTGGTCCATGCCAGGATGTATGCGTCCTCGCCTTTTACTTTAAAGCGGACAACGGCAGAACGTTCTTTGACATCTTTGTATCCCTGCGCTACTTCGTGGGAAGAAAGCGGGGTACCGCAGCGCGGGCAGTAAGGAACGATTTTGTGTCCTTCGTACAGAAGACCTTTCTTCCAGATCTCTTTTAATGCCCACCACTCGGACTCGATGTAGTCGTTATGATACGTAACGTATGGGTTTTTCATATCAGCCCAGAAGCCAACGGTATGGGAGAAGTCTTCCCACATTCCCTCGTATTTCCATACGCTTTCTTTACACTGCTCGATAAATGGCTCTACGCCGTATTTTTCGATCTGGTCTTTTCCGTCCAGACCGAGCTTTTTCTCAACTTCCAGCTCTACCGGCAGTCCGTGGGTATCCCAGCCTGCTTTTCTCGGTACCTGATAGCCTTTCATAGTACGGTATCTCGGAATCATATCCTTGATAACACGGGTCTCTACGTGGCCGATGTGCGGTTTTCCGTTTGCGGTCGGCGGTCCGTCATAGAATACGTAGGACGGATTTCCTTCACGCACTTTCATACTTTTCTCGAAGATCTGATTGTCTTCCCAGAACTTCTCAACCTGTTTTTCTCTCTCGACAAAGTTCATGTCGGTTGAAACTTTCTTGTACATGCTTGTACCTCCTGAAACTTAAGTTTCTCGTTTGATTTGCTCGCGTAAAATAAGAAAAAGCTCCCGCCCTGTAATAGGACGAAAGCTGTACTTATCGTAACCACCTGTTACATACTATCATATGCATTTCCTGTAACGGGGAACGGCCGGCAACTTCTTACCACTGCTCTCCGGCTTTCTATATTTTATGCGCCGGACGCGCAGATTCAGAACTGCAACTTGGAAGTGATGTTCACCTGCCGCTACTTGTACCGGACTCCCACCATCCCCGGCTCGCTTTCACTGTACCGTTCACGCGCAGACTACTGTCTTCGTCATCGTTTTTCATGCCTTATTATAACTAGGGGCTGTAAGCGTTGTCAAGAGTGGAAAGCATATTTTATCGGTTCTTTTCCGCGATTTTACGGGATTTTCGGGGGTGTGCGTTGCTATTTGGACATGGGGATGGTAAAATCATGGTATCTTATAAGGAAACGGAAGTGAAAGTTTGAAGGTTGCAATTGCAATTGATTCATTTAAAGGAAGTCTCTCGTCTCTTCAGGCCGGGAATGCTGCTGCGCAAGGGATTCACAGGGTGGATCCAGATGTTAAAACGGTTGTGCGGACACTGGCGGACGGAGGAGAAGGGACGGTACAGGCTCTGACGGAAGGACTCGGCGGACAGTTTGTGTCCGTTCCTGTGACGGGACCGGCACAAAAGACAGTTTCGTGTACGTATGGCGTAATAGAACAGGCACAGACAGCTGTTATTGAGATGTCCGGTGCAGCTGGAATTACGCTTGTTTCGGATACGGAACGAAATCCGTTGTATACAACGACATACGGTGTCGGTGAAGTAATCCAGGATGCGGTTCTGCGTGGCTGCCGCCATTTTATTATCGGAATCGGCGGAAGTGCCACGAATGACGGCGGTATTGGTATGCTGCAGGCACTCGGTTTCGGACTGCTCGATGCAGAAGGAAAACAGGTTCCTTTTGGTGCCGTCGGGCTGGAATCTCTTACCGCGATTACGACAGATCACGTTCTGCCGGAACTTTCGGAATGCACCTTCCGTATTGCCTGCGATGTAACGAATCCGCTCTGCGGTTCCAACGGCTGCAGCGCCGTTTTCGGACCGCAGAAGGGCGCGGATGCTGTCATGATCAAACGTATGGACACATCGCTTGCCTCCTACGCCGCGCTCTGCCGGAAAACATTCCCGAACGTCGACGCGGAAATTCCCGGAACGGGTGCTGCGGGCGGACTTGGATTTGCTTTTCAGACGTTTCTTTCTGCTTCGCTGGAACCCGGCATTCAGATCGTACTGGATGAAACCCGGCTTCGTGATGATGTGAGAGACGCTGATCTTGTCATCACCGGAGAGGGACAGCTCGATGGACAGACCGTGATGGGAAAAGCGCCGATCGGAGTTGCAAAACTGTCAAAAGAATACGGCAAACCTGTCCTTGCGTTCTCCGGCTGTGTCACAAAGGATGCATCTGCATGCAACGCCGCCGGAATTGATGCCTTTTTCCCGATTCTGCGGAGCGTCGTTTCACTCGAAGAAGCTATGGATGTGAAAAATGCGGCAGAAAATATGACCGATACGGTAGAACAGGCTTTTCGGCTATTTTTGCTTCAGTAAAGCGGATATTCGCAATCCGCTTCCAGCTGTTTCGTTCCTGTCCACTGAAATCCGTGGCGGTTGTAAAACGCAATAGCACGCGTGTTTTTCTCCAATGCCCATAGATGGTCTGCGTCAATTTCCAATCAACACTTTCTTCCCCCGAAACGCAAATCCATAATACCTGATCCGCTCCTTTGCAATTCCTCTGGCAAGCAATTCTGTGTCATACTGTTTTTCCTGAATCTGACGAAGTGCATGCTCCACCGTCTCTTCCAGCGACTTTTCTTTTGATGTGTTCTGAACCTTAAATTCCATTACGATCGCATCCAGGTTTTCTTTCAATGGCTCCATTACTACGTCATACCTTCCGAATCCACTTTCTCTGTTGGAAGTGATTCTGTATTTTCCGGCCAGATCAACAATCAGCCCAAGGACAAATCCATGGTAAAATCTTTCTGGTTCGAGTTCCTCTGATGGTTTTCCGCCCGTGTCGAAACTGCTGAAGGTCTGAAGTGCTACCTGATTCATAAAAACAGTTATTCTTTCTAATGGATACAAAATCCTGGTTTCCAATGGAAATTACTGATTTCATGGGTCTGCTCCCTCCTAAATCCTTTACCACCGACGGGCTTGCAAAAAAATTTATTTCTGTTTCTTATTTTATCATATTTCTCTGGCAGAACAAAGATCATTCCCTGTCCGAAGCAATTATTTTCCATTGGATATTATGGTTTGACAGATGTCACAAACTATGCTTTCCCTGTCCTGCTCCGCCGTTATTCTGGTTTCATGCAGAACAGGTGACAAAAGTTCTCCGGTTTTACAATAGGCTCACTGGTGATATCATAAAAATCAATAATCATTCTGTTTTCTCCCATAAATTTTAATTGTCTTTACCAAAAAGTCCCATATCCGCCACCCTTACTGCGCAGATATGAGACTTCCGTTTTTTATTTTTGCATTGTCTCAATAACACATTCATGTTTTTTCGTTTTTTTATTATAATTAATACCGGCAAGCAGCAAATTTCCCTGATAGTCTTTCAATGCATTTCCATACTGTTTTTCTCTAATTTGTTCGATTGCTCCAACTGCACTTTTGTCCCATTTCAGTTCAATCACAATCGCCGGCTTATCCAGATGGCACGGTCTTGGGATCATGCATACATCGGCAAATCCTTTTCCTGCCGGCAGTTCCCGAACCATAGTGTAGTATTCCCGTGCAAAATAGAAGGCGAGCTGAATGGTACAGCTAAGAGAATTTTCATCATTATATTGGAGAATTGAAATTTCCTCATGCGCTTTTTCCACTCCGGCTGCGACGGCATCTGCATCCATTGCCCATAAAGATTCCAGTAATTTGCGGGAAGATTCCACAGAATCTGCTACACCATGCCAATTCATTGTGCTGATTGCATTGACATATTCCCGGGAAACTTCTTTATTGGGAATGCTCACGGTTTCATTTATGCTGTTGTAAGTCAGATAACCGAGGTGCACCAGCAGAGTTAACACATCATCTTTCATCGCAAACGTGGTCATATCGTTGCTGAATGTTCCGATATGAATCGGAACTGCTTCACCAGCAAGCATTCGAACCACAGAATCTTTCAGGCCATCCATATCCATTTGAATATAAATTTTTAAGGCCTCATACGTTTCCGTCTGGTTCCAATAGGTTCCGAATTTGTGGCGCAGCATGGCTTCTACAACGGATTTTGGGCTGTACATAGAATAAATTTCGTCTCCCGTCTGCCGATGCGCAATCAGCTGATAACCATCGTACCACGTTTTTGCTTCTTCAAAACTCATCTCATATTTCTTACAGAGGGCCGATACCTCCCTCTCCGTGAAACCAAAATATTCCGCCAGATCGCCGGGATCTGTCATGGAATACTCGGTAAACATATTTAATGCGGAATGAGATCCATATTTCTTGATCGGAAGAATTCCCGTCATGTAGGCCAGTGCAACATAATCTTTGTCTTTCAGCCATGCACGGAGAAAATCGAGATATTTTTTCTGTGCATCTTTATCCTGTTTATATTCCCGAAACAGACAGTCCCACTCATCAATCAGAATGACAAAAGGGCATCTGGTATATGAAAATACATCTTTCATTACCTGGATCAGATTCTTTTCATCCCGAAAACGCACTTCCGGATAAGTTTCCTCAAAATCTGCTACAAGATAATTTTTCAACATTTCCAGCATTTCTTCCATTGTTCCTGACATGCTTAAAAATTCCTGCATATTAATTTTGATAACATCGTACTGATTCAGATTTTCTTTATAGGACTTGTCTTCACGGATTGCAAGATTCTGAAAAAGTTCTTCTGTATTTTCGCTTCGATCATAATACGCAGCAAGCATATTGGCGGCCATTGATTTACCAAATCTCCTTGGACGGCTCACACAGATGTATCTCTGTTCTGTACAAAGAACTTCGTTTGTCTTTGCAATTAATTCACTTTTGTCTACATATATTTTAGAGCGAAGACTTCCACAAAACGAAAAATTTCCCGGATTCAGATAACTTCCCATGCAAAATCCCTCCCGTCAAAATTTTATATGTTTCATTATACTTGATTCCTCTGACTATCACAAGAACAGGATTTTCCCTGCTTGTTTTGTCCTTTTTTTATAATTGCTAAGCTGTTCCGCCACTGAATCTTCCTCCATTATCATCTATCCTCTGCGATAACCGCCCATGAAGCATCTCACAATCAGAAAACATTTATTTTGTGTATGGTTCTGTGTCTTTTCCATCATATATAAACACTTTCATATCTGTATTTTTATCAACGTCAGCATGGATGCCGGCCATATATTCTTTATCTGTAACATTCCTGAAAACGAAATCCCGCTTTCTCCAGCACATGCCGGCTTCTGGTGTTCTTTCTGATCGCATCGGCATTTACCGCAGACATTCCCAGTTCATGAAAGGCAAAATTTACTACCAGACATTCCGCCTGTGTTCCTTCACAACATCAATGCCGAATTCGGCACGATATTCTTCTGGATAGGAAAGTAAATAATCGGACTCACTATGTGTTACTACATACAAATCCGACATCTCAACCCATCTTCATACAGAACATTTCGTATTATGCAATCCTGCCCATTTTTCAAAATTATGTTTTCTTTATATTTCATTTTACCGTCCCTCTATCCTCATGTTTTTTGCTATCTGCAGCGCCAGAAACAGCTTGTCCAGATCGTGGTTAGCGGCAGATAATCCATCCGTTTCATAGTTTCCTTCGATCAGCACATCTCCCGCAACAAGAAAATCATACAGTTCAAATCCATAAAAATCACAGATCGCCTGAACACCTGCAAGCTCCATTTCCACGGCAATGCATCCTTCTTCTTTTCGTTTGTTTACAAGATTTACCGTCTCCCGAAGCATACTGTCTGTCGTCCATACTCTTCCCTGCACATAAGGCAGATTTCTCTCTTTGAAAAATTCTGCCAGTTTGTCCGTGCTTTTTATTTTTATGTAATCCTGCGGTTCTGCAAAATAATAGGACAGTCCTTCTCCCCGGTATGCCTCCGTCGGAAGAATAAACTTTCCATCGGTTGCTTCTTTGTCCAAACTGCCGCACGAGCCAAACATGATAAAAGTGGATGCACCTGTCAAATGGTTGACTTCGGCAATCGTTCCGGCTGCAAGAGTGGAACCAATTGGTGTCAGGTAGAAAGCAATCGTTTCTTCCTCATATGGCAGAGTCCAAACCGGTATATTTCCATTGCATGCTCTTACTTCTGCAATCTGTCGGCATGGAAATTTTTCAAGCATGTATTCATATATTACTTTTGAAAAAACAACCATACATTTTTTTACCAGATGCTGCTTCTCCCCATAAAAATTCTCCAGCTTTATGATAGGCTCACTGGTGATATCATAAGAATCAATAATCATTCTGTTTCCTCCATAAATTTTATTTGTCTTTACCAAAAAGTCCCATATCCACCACCCTTACTGCGCAGACATGAGACTTCCGTTTTTATTTTTGCATTACTTCAATAACACATTCATGTTTCTTCGTTTTTTTATTATAATTGATACCGGCAAGCAACAGATTTCCCTGATAGTCTTTCAATGCATTTCCATACTGTTTTTCTTTAATTTGTTCGATTGCTCCAACTGCACTTTTGTCCCATTTCAATTCGATCACGATCGCCGGCTTATCCAGATGGCACGGTCTTGGGATCATGCATACATCGGCAAATCCGCTACGCCATGCCAGTTCATTGTGCTGATTGCGTTGACATATTCCTTTGAAACTTCTTTATTGGGAATGCTCACAGTTTCATCAATGCTGTTGTAGGTCAGATAGCCAAGATGCACCAGTAAGGTCAGTACATCATCTTTCGTTGCAAACGTGGTCATATCGTTACTGAATGTTCCGATATGAATCGGAACTGCTTCACCAGCAAGCATTCGAACCACAGAATCTTTCAGGCCATCCATATCCATTTGAATATAAATTTTTAGCGCCCCACTCTGGATACGGCAAATCAACAGCATCTGCTTCTTCCATATTGAAAACTGCCTTATGTTCCGTAATTTCATACGCTATATTTTGCCTTTTTAAATAATGATATATCTCTATCTTATCCATACTCTTTTATCTCTGTAAACTGAAATTGAAATATGTGTGATTGCTCTTAATCTGTGGTAATCGGCAATCCATTCATTGCCATTTGCGCCAAATCCGCAAACCTCAAATCGTATATTAGCATATTGATCTTTCGTTTTTATTTTTACGAACATACTCCTTTATTTTTCATACTTTTCAATCCGGCATTCATGTTCTTTTGTTTTTTCATTGTAGTTAATTCCCACCAGCAAAAGCTCCCCTGCATAGCATGCAACAGACTCCGGATATTTTCTGTCTCTGATCTGATCTAATGCTGCTCTGACACTTTTGTCCCATTTCAGTTCCACAACAAGCGCCGGGTAATAATTCTGAAACTCCGGCTTTGGAATAAACACAAAGTCTGCAAATCCACGACCCGCGGGAAATTCGCGGATTGGTTTGAAATAGTATTGCATGGAACTCAAATAGGCAATGGACAGAACACTGCTGAGTAAGTTTTCATTGTTATACTGAATCACAGAAGTATATTCCATGTGAATTTTTTCAATTTCTTTTGCTACTGCGTTTCCATTCATCTGAATTGTATCTTTCAGAAGCTGCTCTGATTCTTTTTGAAATACAATCAACTCATTCCATTTTTTCCTTTTCGTTGCCAGAATCAATTCCTGACGGATTTCCTCATTCGGAATAAAAGCAGTTCTAAATGTCCGGTCATAGGCCAGATATCCAAGGTGAATCAGATACGTCAGCACATCGTCTTTATTGGCGAAGCTAACGGTATCGTTCTGAAAAGAGGTAACATCAACCGGAACATGATCTCCTGAAAGCATTTCGATTACGGCACTTTTCAGGCCATCAAAATCCATATTGATTAGCGGAACAATCGCCTCATAGGATGCGGTTCCGGACCAGTAGCTCTGGAATTCGCCTTCGAGCATCAGGTTCACAACGGCATTTGGATTGTATACATGATATTTCCCAATCTGATAACCGTCGTACCATCGTTTGACTTCTTCAAACCTCTGACCATATACTTCACATAGTTTTTGAACTTCTGTTTCTGTAAAACCTACATATGGTGCAATCGGCCCGGCATGTAGCATCGAATAATCTTTGAAATTGTTCAGCGCCGACTGTGTCTTTTCTTTTTTTACAGGCAAAATACCTGTCAGATATGCCAATTGAATATATTTTGTCGGCTCCGTCCCTTTGAACATCGCCCGCAGAAAATTGATATATTCTTCCTGTGTTTTGAGATCCGCCGCCTCGTCACGAATCAGAACATCCCATTCGTCTATAATCACAATAAATTTTGTTCCGGATGCCGCGTTGATCCGCGACAGCGCCTCCGGCAGTGACCGGATTTCTTCTGGAAGTATATGGGGATAATATTCTTTTAACTCCGAAATCGTTTTTTCTGAGATATAGGAAACAATCCGCTCCGGTCCGCCTGCCGGTTCCATACACCATTGGATATCCCAGTGGAGCACATCATACTGATTCAGATGTTTTTCAAAATCCTTTGCCCTGCTGATTTCCAGCCCGGAAAACATTTCTTTCGAACTGCAGCCCTTGCTGTAATACGCGGTGAGCATGTTTGCCGTAATTGATTTTCCAAACCGCCGCGGGCGGCTGTTGCAGATATATCCCTGCAGAGTGTTCATGACTTTATTCGTATAAGTCAGCAGTCCTGTTTTATCAACATAAATCTCAGAATTTAATGCAACCGCAAATGCTTCATTTCCCGGATTCAGATAACTTCCCATGCAAATCCCTCCCGTCAACATTTTATATGACTCATTATACTTGATCCCTCTGACTATCACAAGGACAGGATTTTCCCACGCAGCTTCCGGTTTTTCACTTTCGTCCTCCTGTGAGAATCCCATACAATTCCGGTCTTCTGTTTTTCAGTCCGCATTTTTCCCGCTTTCTGCATTTCCTGCATTTCGTTGATACTAAAATCAGACATGTTATTATCCGTGAACCTCACATGACTAAAGTCACGTGCTTCCGGCCGCTTTAGGCGGCAGACCAAATATCGGCGGATACGCCTGTTACTTAGATTTTGCACAGATATGTGCTTCTTCCATGCCGGATACGGCAGGTTTCCACATAACAGGTAATCCACTGCATATCTGCCTGTGTTTATGCTGCTTTACGCAGTTCCATTTCTGAAATCAGTTCTCTCAGATCTGCATAAACACATGAGGTTCTACGCTTTACTGCAGGAACTTTTGCCTCCAGCAAAGACCTTTCCGTTTCCGGCAAGGGTTTTAAAATTTCACGGATAAAATATCTTGCTCCGATATTATACGATGCTGACAAATCACAGTTGTATCTTTTTCCAGTCTGAAACGTACACAGACGATGATCCCGTGTATCACGGGCAATCTCTCCTGATCCATCAAAGGCAAGCCTGCTCGTGTTCCAGGCACAAATCCGGGAAATTCGGATTCCCTTTCTGTGTGCCTGCTGTCCGCACCGTTTCTGGATATCACGTTTTCTCCACATCTGCAGTTTCTGCTTTTTCTTCCCGGAAAGTTTTCCTTTCATTTCCAGATATTCGAAAACAATCACATCTGCCTTCTTTTCTGACGCATACAGAACGATTTCC
>ENA-ORNQ01001863-ORNQ01001863.1-human-gut-metagenome-genome-assembly--contig:-NODE-1863-length-15373-cov-5.011816_pt1 | contig 15373 bp, 9 predicted proteins | sample MGYA00242116_ERZ509024 | MGnify/ENA primary metagenome ERZ509024 (study PRJEB26280, sample SAMEA2338697) | human gut metagenome | biome: human gut; feature: human-associated habitat; material: faeces...
CCCCCCCAGCCAGTCTTCGCCGCTCTTTTCCAGATCTCCAGTCAGCAGCATCTGAAAATCGCCCTGTGACAGGCGCAGCACCAGCGACGCATCGTTGCGATCCTCCGGCACTTTTTTCGCATAGGGGTGCAGGCAGGAGATCTGCAGCGCGCCATCGGTCATGTGCTCTCCCGCAGAAAGGTATTCCACGGAGACCTCCGCCTCTTCGATCTGCTGCAGCAGCGTTTCCAGCACTTCATCCTTCAACGCCACATCCGGCAGAAAAATGCGCCGGATTTTGACCCGGCTGCTTTTCGACCACTCCAACAGCTCCCCTACCGCGCTGATGTGGTCTTCATCCCAGTGCGTGATAAAAATTCCTTCCACGCTCCGCGTCCCGATATATTTCAGCCATGGAATAATCTGGTACTGTCCGGTCTTTTTCTTCGACGTACTTCCGGCATCCACCAGATATACATGATGCTCCCGGGTTTCGATTCCAACGCACTCTCCCTGCCCGACGTCCAGCATCGTGACGTTCAGTTCGCCCGGCAGGCGGATCAGGAAAATCCCCATCAGACACACAGCTGCTGCAAGCCGGAGGTGCGGACGGAGTTTTTTGCCTGACACAGCCAAAGCGATCAGTCCGATTGTATACGCGGTCAGTGCCTGCCAGGTCGGATATCCGGTGTGCAGGATACTGCCCGGAAGCGCCATTGTAGACCGGCACAGCTGCTCATAGCAGGAAAAAATCGCTTCGATTGCGATGCAAAGAAGGTGCTGGGGAAGCTCCAGGCAGTGGACAAGCGCAGTCAGACGGGCGACCAGCTGCAGTCCGATCAGGCATGGCAGCAAGATTCCCATCAGCGGAATGACTGCCAGATTCAGCAGTACCGACCACGGACTCCATTCATAAAAATGAATCAACAGAAACGGCAGCATCGTCATGGTAATGCCCAGACCGGCAAGGATATTTTTGCAAAGGAAGCGGCAGGCCCGGACGATGGCAGCCCGGGCAATATTCCATCCGGCAACTCCATCGGTGACTCGATTGGCGACTCGCAACGAGGGTGCTGCGTCCTCCCAACCATCCTGCAAAACCGGAATCATCCCTGCAATCCCGAGCACTGCCGAAAAAGAAAGCTGGAAGCCTGCATCCAGAATCCGCTGTGGCTTGGGCACAAGCAGAAGCAACGCCGCAACCGCAAGGGAGGTTGGCAGATCGGGCGTGCGCTTTAGCAGTCCCGCCGCCAAAAACAGTAAAAACATGACAAGGGCGCGCCGGGTAGAAATGCCCATTCCGGTCAGCTGCACGTATACAATCAGAATCCATGTGGAAATTCCGGCGCTCAAAGTAACCGGAAGCCGTACTTTTTTCAAAAGTCCGAACAGTCCTGCGCCGATCAGGGACAGGTGCAGTCCTGAAATTGCCAGCAGATGGCTGATTCCTGCGCCCTGGTATAGCGCTTTTACTTCGCTGTCCATTCCTTTTTTCCGTCCGAGCACCATGGCGGATGCGGTCGCACCGTTCTTTTCCCCCAGCAGTTTCCGGAACAATACCTCCGATTCATAGCGCAGCTGTGAAAGAAATTCTTCCAGCCGTCCATAGTTTTTTGTCTGAGCGGTAATTTTTGTTTTTCTCAGCGCAAACAGGCAGTCTTTTCTCCGATAATAGGCTGCTGCGTCGAATTCTCCAGGATTTGTTGCCTGCAAAAATGGCGACACTTCACCGAAAACCCGAACATAGCTGCCTGCCTTTGGAAGCGCTTCGCCTTCCTGCAAATAGCACAACGTACTCGCGTTTTTCCCGAATATTTCCTGCATTTCATTGATTTGTGAGATTGTTTTCTGAGAAGAAATGAGAACTGACATCTGATCCGCATCTGCCGAACCGGATATCTGTGACAGGTTATCGGTCGTTTCCGCCGAATCCCCTGAAAAAACAAAAGATGAGGCATCTGCCTCGATAGAAAGGTCTTTTAAATAAAAGCTGGCGTTTTCCTGCGCTCCATCTACAGGCTGCCAGCAGTCTGTGACTTTGCCCGTCAGGCACAGGGTTTCGCCCTCCATGGCTTCCAGCCAGGTGTCAAGCTGTGTAAGCGAGGTGCACCCGCCAACATGCGCTTTCTCTGACGTGCTTGTGCCAGCGTCCGTTCCCACCCACTCCGGCAGCAGACGCGCTGCCAGATAGAGGGTCAGGAAAATCAGGATTGCCGCGCACAGCGGTCTTCTGCAGTTTTTTATGATTGTAATTCCTCCGTTTCGTAAACCAGATCAAGGTTCCGGTCAAACACGTTAGACAGTGAAATTTTTTCCCGGAAAATCATATCTGTATTCCCGTTTACCGCAATCTGCACCTTGTTGATGTTCGACAATTCTACCAGAGAGTTAACAATGGAATAGATCTGAACCTCTGCGGAAACATTGTAGGTCTGTGTCAGAAAACCGTTATCCAGGTTTACATAACATGTCCCATCTTTTACTGTCACGCCCAGCACCTTTGTCGCAGGGTTGATGACCGGGTAAAGCTCTTCGTTTTCTGCATCCGGTCCGGCAATCAGCCGCTCTACCACCAGCTTTTCCATGGAAATGTTGCTGCTGTATACAACCGGTTTTGTCTGGACGCCGATCAGGCGCTCGCCGCTTTCATTGGTAAAGTAAAGAAGCAGGCGCGTTTTTTCGTATGCATTGATTTCATTTCCTGCGTTGTCGATAAACAGATCCGCTGTCATAGGACCGACCACATTGCCGAGGCTGTCCGTCAGTGCTTCTCCACCGACCGTCACCGAAACATAGGAAATTCCTTCCAGCTGCGTCATCGTGCGCACAATTGCAGCTCGAACCAGCACTTCTGAGGATGGAGACAGCTTTTTATATTCCACACTCATGTCCAGCACCAGCTGATCGTCTTTGACATTCCAGCTGTTGATCGTAAAACCGCTTATCGGTGAGCGCAAAGACAGCTCTACCGGATTTTCCTTCAGCTGGGAAATACCCCATTCCGCCTGTTTGGAAAGCGTGTCGCCCTCCGGCTCTTTTTCCACTGCCGTGATTTTCGTTTCTTCTTTATTAATATAATAAACGCTGACCGTATTTGCAGGCGTCTCTTCTTTCTTCCCGCACCCGGCAAATATTCCGGTCAACAGCAGGCAGCCCAAAAGCAGCACAGCCGCCCGCATTTTTTTGATTCCTGACATAGTTTTCTCCAAATTTTCTGAAATCACTTGATGTAGGACAAGGGGATTTTCACCGTAAAGGTCGTGCCCTGTCCTTCCACGCTGCTCACTTTGATCGAACCACGGTGCAGCAGAATCGCATTTCTGGTAATCGCAAGTCCAAGTCCGGTACCGCCGATTTCACGGGAATGCGATTTATCTACTCTGTAAAAACGTTCATAAATATGCTCGTAATCCTCCTCCGGGATACCGATGCCGGAGTCGGAAACCTCTACCGTGAAAAACTGATGATCCGCGTCCAGAAGCACCTTGACCCAGCCGTGTTCTTTATTGTATTTAATCGCATTTTCCACAAGGTTCGTGAAAATCTGAGATATTTTGACCTCGTCCACCTCTGCCGTAACCGGGCGCAGGCTTTCCAGAACCACCTCGATGTCCCGTTTGCGGGCGATGGGACGCAGGCGCTTTAGCGTCGTTTCCAACAGCTCGTTGATATCCACTGCGGAAATGTCCATTGAGCCTTCGGTTTTGTCCATTTTTACAAGGGAAAGCAGGTCGTTGATGATTTTATTTTCCCGCTCGATTTCCTCCGTAATGTCCTGCATAAACTCCTGATACAGCTCCACCGGCACGTCCGGCTGCTGATTCAGGGAATCCGCCAGCACCTTGATCGAGGTCATGGGCGTTTTCAACTCGTGAGAGACATTCGATACAAATTCCTGCCTGGAATCGTTGATGACCTTCATTCTGCCCAGCAGCTGGTTGAAGGCATCCACGATATGCTCGGTTTCCAGATAATCCGGTACGGAAATCGGCTCGTCCGTGAAACCGTCCTTGACCTCACTGATCGCCTGGGTTACGCGCTTAAAGGGCATAATCAGGATGTGCGAGAAGAAAAAGACGATGCCGATAATGATAATTCCCATCAAGATTTCCAGAATCAGGGCTTTCCGGCTCAGGATGTCCAGCGTCGTCGCAATGCTGTCTGTCGATGCACTGGCCAGAATCACGCCGCGTACGATGCTCGTCTGCCCTTTTTCCCCGTCTACCGTCTCCGTAATCGGAACCGTCATCTCGATATAGCCGTTCGTCTTGTCGTAGCGGGTCGTACTTTCCCCACGGAAGCACTTGATCACCTCCTCGGAAATCATCGTTTTCCCCTCGCTCATGGCGTAGGTGTCTTTCACAATGCGGAAATTGCTGTTGATAATCAGTACACGGCCGTCATACAGATTGGACATCTGCTCCAGCTCGGCATTGACAACATCGGAGGTTGGATTTTGCAGGTAGTTGTAATTGACCAGGTGGTTTGCGATAATCCAGTACTGGGACGCGACGTCCGAGCCGCGCAGATTCACCGCACGTTCTTCGTAATTATTCAGAATGCCCAGCCGCATGATGTCGCTGGGCACGATTCCGATGATCAGCATCAGGAGGAAAATGTAGGCCTTCAGGCTGCGGAAGATCGGAATTTTATAAGTGAGCCGCCGGAATAATCCGGGGGTTTTGCTGCTTGTGTTCATGAATGCCTCCGGGGGAAGGGGTGTAAAAGGATGGGGCTGGCGTCCGGGACGCTGCCGACGGGAAACCGGACCTTTTGCTTCGCAAAAGCCCGGTTCGCGTTGCTCACCGGGTCATCCGCTGACAACCGGCAAAATCTTCTGCAAGCAGAGATTTTGCCGCTTTTCATCGTCTGGTCCGGTTCTGCTTATACGCGGAAGAAGTATCCCACTCCCCATTTGGTGTGGACGTAGCGGGGTTCGCTGGGGTTGGTTTCAATTTTTTCGCGGAGGCGGCGGATGTGGACGTCTACGGTGCGGACATCCCCGGGATAGTCTGCGCCCCAGACGAGGTTCAGAAGTTTTTCGCGGCTGTAGACTTTATTCGAATTACGGATCAAAAGCTCCAGCAGGTCGAATTCTTTTGCAGTGAGATTGACCTCTCTGCCGGAAATGCTGACGCGGCGGCTTTCGCAGTCTACGCGCATATCTCCGCTTTCCAGAATGCTTTCCGGCTTTGCGATCTGTCCTCTCGCAGAGGTACGGCGCATGATCGCCTTGATGCGCGCCTTTACCTCAAGGATGTTAAAGGGCTTGGTGATATAATCATCTGCGCCGTATTCCAGTCCCATGATTTTGTCCATGTCGTCGTTTTTGGCTGTGAGCATTACGATCGGAACATCCGAAAACTCCCGAATCTGCTGGCATACTTCGGTTCCGCTCAGTTTTGGCAGCATAATGTCGAGCAGAATCATATCAAATTTCTGCTCTTTCGCACACAGCAGCGCCTCTTCTCCGTCATATGCACAGGTCACTTCCATTCCGTCCTGCTCCAGGCTGAACCGGATTCCTTTTACAATCAGCTTTTCATCGTCCACAACCAAAACTTTCTTTGCCATGTTTCTCCCTTTTCCCGACCGGACAATCCGTTTCTCGCTGTTTGTCCGGATTCTTTCTGTCTATGATTAAACTGTAATTTTGTCTTTGATTTTTGAAAATGCAGCCTGCTTGATTCCGCTGATTTTCATGATATCCTCAATCTTTGCAAACGCTCCATGCTGCTCCCGATAGCTTATGATCGCCTTTGCCCGGCTTTCCCCGATTCCAGGCAGCGTCATGAGTGCAGCAACGTCCGCTGTGTTGAGGTTGACCAGACCGTTATCCAAAGCTGTAGCGCTGTTGCTTCGCACATTTCTGTCTGCCGTTTGCATATCGCTGTCCGGCGAAGTCTGGATCCCGGCTTTCTTTTCTGTCTGTCCGTCGGCGCAGCTTTCCGCTTTTGTCATGATATAAATCTGACAACCGTCCACGATTTCTTCCGCCAGGTTGCAGCATGCTTCATCCGCTTCCGACAAAAAACCACCTCCTGCCTCCACGGCGTCTATAATTCTGCTGCCTGCCGGAAGCTCATAGACCCCCGGAGCGGATACTGCTCCGCAGATGTGCACCACAAGGGTTTTTGCTTCCTCTGAGGAAGCATCGGAGAGCTCTGTCCGGTCTGTGCTTCCGGCACTTGGCTCAGCCTTGCGGTTTTGATCCGTGTCCCCGGCATTTGACTCAGCCTCGCGGTTTTGGTCTGTATTCCCGGCATTTGGTTCAGCCTCGCGGTTTTGGTCCGTGTCTTCGACCTTTGATTCTACTTTGCGGTTTCCATCCCCATAGGCTATGCTTTCCTTTTCCGACAAAAAGAGCTCTTCCCTCTGTGCCCCACAGGCCCATAGCGTCGGGCATAGCGTTGCCCACAGAATTCCCCATAAAACCACTCTCCAAAGCCGGTCTGTTCTTTTTTTCTGTTTCCAGGATCTCAATTTTTCTCCTGCGGCGCGGCATGCCGCAGCAACTGTTTGAAATATCGGCATTTTATCCTCCATTCCGCAGGCGCTTTGCGCCGAAGGAACCGCGAGCAGAACTTCCAGTTCTGCTCTGCGATCCTGGCTACTTTGTGACGCCTGCGGCACAAAGAGCTGTGTGAAAAATAAGCGATCACGCTTATTTTTCACACTATCTCCTTTTCCATGTTCGAAAAGGCCCCATTTCCTGCCGCATATCAGTATTGTATGTCAGAACCGGGTATTTGACAAGCCGGAAAGCTTTCCAAAAATGCTTCCGTCACAGCCCCTATTTCCTGTATTTTGCCAATACGGAAAGCATTTTCCCAACGTCCAGCGGTTTGGGCAGATGCTCATTCATTCCTTCTCGCTTCACCCGTTCTGCATCCTCCCAAAAGGCGTTGGCCGTCAAAGCAATGATGGGGATACTTTCGGCATCTGCACGGCCGCTGCTGCGGATCGCCCGTGCCGCCTCGCAGCCGTCCATGATCGGCATCATCAGATCGGTCAGGATCGCATCAAAGGTACCTGCCGGCTGCTCCAGATAGCGCTCCACCTCTTCTTTTCCATTGTATGCCTTTGTGACCTGTACACCTGCATCTGTCAGAAAGGTTTCCGCAATCTCCATATTCAGTTCATTGTCCTCTGCAAGAAGCACACGCATTCCGGAAAGATCCACGTTCTGATCCTCTTCTTCGATTTTCTTACATTCCTGTTCCTTGAGCCCTTCAAACAGGAGCGTGACCGTAAATATGGTTCCAACTCCTTTTTTGCTCTCCACCGTAACAGTTCCGTCCATCTTGTCGATCAGATGCTTGACGATGGACATTCCCAGTCCGGTTCCCTGGGTTACACTTTTTTTATCGGTATTTTCCCGGGAAAAGGGTTCAAACAGATGGGGAAGAAATGCTGTGCTCATGCCGATCCCGTTATCCGAAATCACTGTCTGACAGGATATCAGGTTTTCCCCGATAGCCTTTATAGTCACCTGACACAGGACATATCCTCCGGCATCCGTATATTTGATCGCATTTCCCAAAATATTGATAAAGATCTGTCTGACATGCAGAGAGCTTCCAAGCACACAGCCGACTACTGTACCTTCTATCTGTTCTTCATACTTTAAAAGAACTCCCTTATCTGCTGCCCGGGGTTCCACGATCGTGATAATTTCCTGCCAGAGCTCTTTTAAGCAAAACGGCTCTTTCGTAAGCTGAAGGTTTTCTTCATCCAGCTTGTTAAATTCCAGTACATCGTTAATCAGCTCCAGCAGATGCTTTGCCGCAACCTTTTCCTTCGCACGGTTTGCATCCACCAGCGCTCTGTCCTCCCTGTGGCGGTCGCTGATTTCGATCATTCCGATAATGCCGTTTAACGGTGTCCGGATATCATGTGACATTCGGGACAAAAATCCGGTTTTTGCTGCATTTGCACGCTCTGCCGCCTCCTTCGCCTGCTTTAACTCCTCTTCATTTTTATCAATCGCAGCGATCGAGCGCTCCGTAATATAAAAAATGATCAAAAAAGAAAGCACCAATACCAGAAACATGGTTGCTGCAACATAGATCAGATTTTGGTTCGCCTCTAAAATGTCGTAGGAAACTGCAAGATTATATTCCCCATATTTTTCATAGACCAGATACTGCTGTCTGTCACTGATTTTCACACTGGTCCGATACCGCTTTCCTTCCTGCAGGTTTCCTTCTTCCAGCCGGTCGGAATCCTGCAGCTCATAGAGCAATACATCCTGCCGCGTGGTTGCAAGCATTTTTCCTGTGGTGGCATTTAGCAGAAAGATATTCATTCCGGAGGTAATCGGCATCTGCCGAACCAGATTTTCCACGCTGGCACTGTTCATTTTTGCAAGCAGTCGGCTGGGGGTAATGCCAATCTGGATCATGGCCGTGCCGGAAGAATTCCAGACGATGGCATACATCATCATTTTGCCTTCTGCAGTATTCGGTACCATATCCTGACACATGGAAAGCGTTTTATCTGTCAGCATGGGCTTAAAATATCCCATTTGTTCGCCGGAAGAAAAGCTGTAGCCAAAATACTCTGGATTTGTTCCTGCCACGATACATCCGCCCGTATTGATAATGTGAATTTCGTCCACACGCAGCTGTTTTGCGATCTTGCGGTACTCCTCTGTGGTCTGATATAGTCTTCCTTCCATTTCAAGGAGATTTGCCACTGTCTCTGCTCGCAGCGTATACTCTTCCTTCAGGGTTTCCAGAAGCGTCTGATAGCTTTCTTTATTTTCTTCGATCACGTCCTCCAGCTGCTGCAGGATCATCTCGCTGGCGATCCAGGCATTATGCCGATTGCTCAGCATCTGGAGAGAAACGCTTCCTATCCATATGATAATAAACGATGTCAGAATGATTCCGTAAATCCGTCTGGTTCGATTTCTATTTTTGCTCATAAAGCGGCGCTCCCTTCGTGAACTGTACACTAAGTATAGCATTTTTTCGATGTTTTACATAGTGTCTTGTGTTTCTTTGCAGACAAGTCTATACTGACCTTGTGTAGTATTTAAAAACGGAGGATTTTTTTACTTTATGAGTAAGCAGGCAGCACAAAACACAACAAATCAGATCACTGAAGGAGTCATCTGGAAGCAGCTTCTGATTTTCTTTTTCCCTATTTTATTTGGAACATTTTTTCAGCAGCTCTATAACACTGCGGATGCGATCATCGTCGGCAACTTTGTCGGTAAGGAAGCGCTTGCCTCTGTCGGGGGCTCTGCTTCCACGATTATCAACCTGCTCGTCGGCTTTTTCGTCGGGCTTTCTTCCGGTGCAACTGTTATCATTTCCCAGTATTACGGCGCAGACAACCGGCGCAGGGTCAGTGATTCCGTTCATACCGCTATTGCACTGGCGATTGCAGGCGGCGTTGTAATTATGCTGATCGGTCTTGTTTCCGCACGCTTTGCCCTGACCGCGATGGGAACGCCGGACGACATCCTTTCCCTTTCCCTGACTTATATGAAAATTTATTATCTCGGCACGATTCCGTCCATGATCTACAACATGGGCTCCGGTATTCTGCGCGCTGTCGGCGATTCCAAACGGCCGCTCTATTTCCTGATCGCTTCCTGCCTGGTCAACATTGTGCTCGACCTTTTATTTGTCGCCGTGCTGGGCATGGGCGTTGCCGGAGCTGCGATTGCGACGATTGCGTCCCAGTTTTTCTCCGCGATCCTGACACTGATCGCCCTGCTGCGCACCCAGGATTCCTATCGCCTGATCGTTTCCAAAATCCGGTTTCACCGCGATCTTTTATTTGATATCATCAAAATCGGTCTGCCTGCCGGTCTGCAGTCCGCAATGTATTCGATTTCCAACCTGTTGATCCAGTCTTCCATCAACTCCTTCGGAACCGACACGATCGCCGCCTGGACTGCTTACGGAAAAGTGGACAGTATTTTCTGGATGATTATGGGTGCTTACGGCGTTTCCATCACGACCTTCGCCGGGCAGAATTTCGGTGCCGGAAAATACGACCGTATCAAAAAAAGTGTCCGCATCTGTCTCGGTCTTGCTGCCGTGACCAGCCTTTTCCTCAGCTTTATCGTTTTGAATTTCGGCGGAACGATCCTGCTTTTATTCACACGCGATACCAATGTCATCAACATCTGCATCGGCATGATGCGTGTCGTTTCTCCCGCCTACATTACTTACATCTGCATCGAAATCCTTTCCGGTACCTGCCGCGGCTGCGGGGATTCCTTTTTTCCGATGCTGCTGACCTGCTTTGGGGTCTGTGTCCTGAGAATCCTCTGGATCACGATTGCCGTTCCCCTCAGACACGAGGTCGCAACAGTGGCATTTTCCTATCCACTGACCTGGACTATTACATCGATCTTGTTTATCATCTATTATAAGCGTGGAAAATGGATGCAGAAGGATACCCTGCGCAATGCACCCCAGGGGCAGGGAAAAGACGCATAAGCGCTTCTGTAAAAAAGAATGTGTCGCGGCACTTTTGTCGCCTGGGATCGGACGTAAAAAACTCCCGGCAGAGCCTTTTTCAGGGGCTTTGCCGGGAGTTTCTGTTACAGAACTTTTAGCAATTGAATCAGTTTTTGCGCTTTCTTCGCTCTATGATTCGTTTCTTTTACTGCAGGAAAATTCGGAGAGAAGTTCTTTCAATTCCTCCTCTCCAAATCTTCCATTTTCTGTTGCAGCCAAATACTCACGAATGTTTAACACTGTAACCTCGTTAAGCATTTACCTCTTTTCTCTTCGCCATAAACTTTCTGATGTCTTCTGCTCCGCGCAGATGGGTAATTCTCAACTCATTTTCCGTCTTTCTGCAGAGAGATTCCATATAGGAACTTTCAATCGCATCCGCAAACAATTCTGCCTGTTTTTCTCCAGAAACCAAAAAGTTCTTTTTAATACTCGAAGTTGCTATATTTAACACCTCCCCTTATAGTATGCCGCATCCAATTATCATATCTCTATTATATGCGTTTAAAACATTTTTTCAATACAATCCCAGCCGTTTACTCTGCGATTTCCGCCGATGCTTCTGCAGCAGTTTCCTGCTTCAACACTTCCGCTGCCTGCTTTGCTCCGTCTGCGTTGATCGTGATATTGCGGTTCACTTTTGCATCATAGGTTCCTGCTTTTACAACTTCCGCAAGGTCGATGCCCACGGTTTCTTTCATGGTTTCAAACAGCTTTGTCATCACTGCCGGTACGTTTCCTGCTACCTGGTCCACGCCGTTTGATCCGTCCGAACCGCCGATGATCGTGATCTTGTCGATCTGGGTCAGAGGCTCTGCGATCTTGCCTGCGATATCGGGCAGCACCTTGATCAGCATTTCCGCCATTGCCGCGTTGTTGTATTTCTGATAAGCCTGCGCACGTTTTTCCATCGCTTCCGCCTCCGCAACACCTTTGGCGCGAATCGCTTCTGCTTCGGCTTCGCCGACCATGCGGATACCTTTGGCTTCCTGTTCTTTAGAGAACAGATCTGCTTCCGCCTTCGCACGCTGCGCCTCTGCAGCCTTTTCCGTTTCAAATTTCTTTGCTTCCGCTTCTTTCTGGCGTTCAAACAGCTCTGCTTCCGCTTTCTGCTGACGTTCGAATTTCTCCGCTTCCGCTTTTTTCTTAACCTGTGCATCCAGCGATTTTTCCATCGTCTCTGCTTCACGCTGTTTTAAGAGCACCAGACGTTCCTCTTTTGCAATGTTGGCATTTGCCGCAGTTACTTCGATGGTCTTTCGCTGTTCCTCTTTCTGGATCTCATATGCCGCATCTGCTTCCGCCCGCTTGCTGTCCGCGTTTTTCTGAAGCTCTGCCTTCTGCATATCCAGCTCGTTGTTCTTGATGGCGATCTCTCTTTCGGAATTGATCCGCGCGTCGTTGGACTGACGATCCGCTTCCGCCTTTGCTACCGCGATTTCTTTTTCTGCCTCAGCCTTTGCAATCGCTGCCTTTTTCTTGATCTGGGAAATGTTGTCGATACCAAGGTCATCAATGACACCATTGGAATCCGTAAAGTTCTGCACATTGAAGCTGACAACGTCCAGACCCATGGCAGCCAGGTCAGGCTCGGCATTTTCCTTTACCAGGTCTGCGAATTTCTGACGGTCGCTGACCATTTCCTCCAGACGCATGCGGCCTACGATCTCACGCATGTTGCCTTCCAGAACCTCTCTCGCTACCTGCGCAATGTACTGGGTGTTCTGATTCAGGAAGTTTTCTGCTGCCTGCTTTAATTTTTCGGGCTCGCTGGAAACCTTGACGTTAACTGCTGCGTCCACCTGAATGTTGATGTAATCCGCCGTCGGCACCGCTGCTTCTGTCTTCACATCGATCGGGATCAGCTTTAAGCTCAGCTTGTCAAGACGTTCCAGAAACGGGATCTTGATACTCGATTTCCCGATAATGATTTTTTGCGCAGACCGGAAATAATAAATGCCGTATCCGGAGGTGCTTTCACATACCCGGAAGCGATAATTCCAAGCAGCGCGATCACTGCGATTATGGCAACAACAGCTCCTAAACTAATTCCTGTAAACATACTCATTCTCCTTTTCTCCACCGGTCTGGTGGACTCGTAAAGTAAATAGCTTCGGTCGCTGCCAGGCGACTTTTCCGGAAAAGTGCTTTTCCCCCGGAGGGTTTTGTTTCCTATGGACACCCTTTCCAACGAAACAAAAAAACGAAGCCTCTATTACAGCCTGACAGCTGCAATAAAAGTCTCGCGCGTTTCATTTAATACGGACATCTGCAGCAAATCGATTATCATCTGGCTGCTTGTCGGGGTGACGGTTTCAAACCACCTCTCGGTGCTGGCTACTCCCTTTTATTGTTGAAATAAATTATAGCACTTTTTTATATTTTGTCAACACCCTGTCGATATATCGTTTTGTCAAAGAAATGTTTGCGTCAGACCGAATACATGTTTTGCGGCACCGCCAGCTCCACGCCAATCCCGCTGCAAAACTCCAGTCCATCCGCAAACTCCAGCGTCAAAAATCCATCCGCATGCGTCTGCGTGTAGGCTGCTACTGCCGCGGCTTTCTCCGTTGCCACGGTTGCGTTCTCTGCTGACGCACCCATAGTCGTCACCACCGCTTTTTCCATTCCGGTGCGGATCCCAAGCTGTTTTAACTTCATGCTGCCGCCCAGGCATTCGATACGGATTTTGTTATCCGCAATGCTCAGTTTGCCATATGCGCCCGGCACAAACCACGGCGCGGTGAGTTCAGGCAGGGCGGGCGAAAAGCTGAGCTTTTCTCTGGGCATATCTGCCTTTAGACCAGTCAAAGACTGTAACACTGCCCAGGATGCCAGCGCACGATAGTAGTGTTCCCCACATTCCTCGTGGTTGAAGCGTCTGCCATTCTGCGTGTGCCTTCTTTCAACCGTTTCCACGATCTGAGCTGCTTCCTTGTATCTGCCGTTTTCCAGCAGGAATGATGCGAAGGAATATTCGATGCCGGACCAGTTGCTCTCCATCTGCACATTTTTCCAGGTATACAGTGTCGGGGTTGCCTGCGCCGGATAGGAGGCGTTGACCAGACCGGATTCTGAGCGGAAGTTTTCTGAAAGAATGCAGTCTGTCGCAGTGTCGATCTTATCCTGGGGCAGAAAATTGCCAAGCCCAAGCAGACGGGCATACCACTGTCCGTCTATCTGGTCCGTCATGCAGCAGTCGTCCCGCTTGTCGCCGTCCGCCCAGAGACTGAAATATCTGCCGTTCCAGAGCTTTTCCACAAAGGCCTTGCTGCCCTTTTCCAGCAACGCTTCCCACGCTGCTGCACGATCCTGCGCCCCGAGATCCTGGGCCATGCGCACTGCCGCCTTCAACGCTGCCAGCCAGAGGCTTGCGATATAAGCGGGCGTGCCCTGCATCGCCCACGCATCATAGGTGTTTGCCCGCGTGTCATGATCCGGTAAACCGTCTCCGTCACCGTCCAGAAGCTGCGTGTTGTCCATTGCCTTTTCGATATGCGGCCACATCCGCGCAAGATACTCGCGGTCGCCCGTCCATAGGTAATCCCTGCACACCAGCAGCACGAACTGCGGATTCATATCCACGCGGTCGTAGCCGTCATCCACGCCGGACAGGTCTGGGGTAAAGAAATGGTGCACACGTCCATCCTCGCGCTGGAATTTTGCACCCATCTCCATCTGTTTTTTCTGAAGGTCTGGAAACAATGCCAGAATACCAAATGAACCCTGATAAGTGATGTCTGTCGTATGGAAGCCGCAGCTGCCGTAGCCTTCCCACATACCGAACTCGCCCCGCTTTGTCCACCAGGAGCATTTGATCAGCGTGCTCAAATGATCCGACCACGCGTCCGCCAGCTCTTTTGAAACATTCGTGCTTTTCAGTAATGTAGAAAATTCTTTCACCGTGGGAAGTATCGCATCGCGCTCCCGATCCAGATAGGAAACGACCTCGCCCGCGTCCGAAAAACGTTTTACGTACCAGTGCCCCTCAAAGCGTCCGGAATCGCCGAAATGGTTCGGAAAATGCCAGCCGACTGCGAACCGGATTTCTCTGCTTTCGCCGGGCGCAAGCTTACAGCTGCCGCACAGGGCGGAGTCTCCCCAGTTTTCCTGTCCGCTTTCATCCGGAAAAATTCGTTTTATTTGACGAATGCTTGCAAGGATAAACTCCCGCTTTATTTCCGGCTGTGTCAGCAGAGCTTCATCGAAGCGATGCACTCTTTCATATGGATGTCTGACGCATGCGATCTGCAAAAGCTTTTCAAAAAGCGCATCCAGCTCCTGTTCGTCTATCAGGGAAATTTCTTCTTCCGTCAGCTCCGTTCCAAACTCCGGCAGCGTCTCCGTTCCGAGGTTCGGAAGCTTTCCGGTATCCCGAAAATCAAACAGATAGGACTCCTCCGTTACGCCGAATCTGCTGTTCATGACATAATTCTTAAAATATGGTTCAAACTCACCTAAAATCCAACTGACCTCGTCCGCCGAAACGCTCCATGCAAGACTGCCGTTGGATGCGTTCGCTTTTTTGGAATCGCTTTTCATCACGATCTGTGCACGACCCATTTCAGCCGTCAGCTGATTTCTCAGCCGTCTCTGCTCCATTCCGCGGTTAACCGGATTTTTCAATTTGCCAAGAATCGAAACCTCCGCTTCCTGATCGGAAGGATTGGTGATTGTAAAGGTCACATAAAAGCCCGGTGTGCCTGCGAGTGCTTCCTGTCCCGGCACAAACGGGGACGCAAACTCTGCTTCGATTTTTATGGGAAGCCCGCTGTCCTCATACTGCAGCCTGCAGACAGGAAAATCCGGGTTCCAGCGGATTTTTTCGATTTCTTTGTACCACGAATACATCAGTGATCGAAATTCGCCGTTGTCCCGGTCATGACAAAGTCTGCGTACAACAGGCTCTTTCC